>Ga0214925_100356_pt1 | contig 26004 bp, 18 predicted proteins | sample Stichaenrichment_FD_168299 | JGI IMG/M metagenome (GOLD analysis project Ga0214925, IMG submission 168299) | Xylose enriched microbial communities from anaerobic bioreactor in Madison, Wisconsin, United States - 63SRT | ecosystem: Engineered > Bioreactor > Anaerobic > Unclassified | place: USA... | reverse complement strand
CGGCAGGCTGACCCGCACATCGCCCTGGTCCATGGCGGCCTCCGCCGTCTGAAACAGGCTGATCTGTCCGGCGATGTTTTTCTTCGCGTTCGCCTGGGCCGACTCCATCAGCGTTTCATAAACCGCCAGATGTGCTGCCCGGTTCGGGTTCAGACAGTCCAGAGCGCCGGCCTTGATCAGACTTTCTACTGCCTTCTTATTTACAATGCTGACATCGATGTTATCGATAAACTGGAAAATATCTTCTGGCTTTCCCATGCTTTCACGGGCACGGATAATCTCATCGATTGCCCCCTCACCGACGTTTTTTACGCCGAGAAGACCAAAACGAATTTTTCCATTCTGAACGGTGAACTTTACGCCGCTCTCATTGACACTCGGTCCCAGTACCTCAATTCCGTGCTCTCTGCAGTTCCGGATGTACTTGGCCGTCTGTCTGGCGTCTCCAGCCATGCTGCTCATCAGGGCGGCCATAAACTCGACCGGATAATAGCATTTCAGATAGGCCGTCTCAAAGGCCAGAACCGCATATGCCGCCGCGTGACTCTTATTAAACGCGTACTGGGCAAAAGTCTCCATGTCAGAGAAGATCTGCTCTGCGGCTTCTTCTGAAATTCCATTTCTGATGCAGCCCGGGATTTCCACGCTTCCGTCTTCCCGAAGTTTTCCATGGATGAAGTACTCTTTTTCCTCCATCATGACCTGCTTCTTTTTCTTAGACATGGCGCGGCGGACGATGTCAGAACGGCCGTAACTGTATCCCGCAAGGTCACGGACGATTCTCATAACCTGTTCCTGATAGACCAGGCAGCCGTAGGTGACATCCAGGATGGGCGCGAGCTCAGGCGTCACGTATTTTATCTTGTCCGGGTGCTTTTTGTTCTCAATATAGGTCGGAATCGAGTCCATCGGGCCCGGACGGTACAGAGAAATTCCCGCTACGATATCTTCAAAACAGGTCGGTTTCAGTGCCTTCATGAAGGACGTCATGCCCTCGCTCTCCAGCTGGAACACGCCCTCTGTGTCGCCGCTGGCGATCATCTGATAGACCCTGGGATCGTCATAGCCCATCTTCGCAAAATCCAGCTCCACACCGTGATCATCGCGGATCATCTGAAGGGCGTCCCGGATCACCGTGAGATTCCGCAGACCCAGAAAGTCCATCTTCAGAAGACCCAGTTCCTCGATCGTCGTCATGTTAAACTGAGTCGCAATGCCGTGGTCGGACATGTACAGCGGAACGTACTCATCCAGCGGCTTCTTGGAAATTACCACGCCCGCCGCGTGCGTAGAAGCATGACGCGGCATTCCCTCAAGGGCCCTGGACATGTCGATAACCTTGCGGACCTGTCCATTTTCCTCATACATCTTCTTCAGCTCCGGACTCACTTCCAGAGCCTTGTCCAGAGTCATGTTCAGATCAAAAGGAATGGCCTTCGCGATTCTGTCTGTGTCGGAATAGCTGACATCCATGGCACGGCCCACATCCCGGACCGCAGCCTTGGGCTTCAGCGTTCCAAATGTAATGATCTGCGAAACATTGTCCTTTCCGTACTTTCTGCGGACATAATCGATAACTTCCGAACGCCTCTCGATATCAAAGTCAACATCGATATCCGGCATACTGACACGCTCCGGATTCAGAAAACGCTCAAAAATCAGATCATATTTAATCGGGTCGATATCGGTGATACGCAGGCAGTAGGCCACAAGACTTCCGGCGGCGGATCCTCTTCCAGGCCCCACCGCGATTCCGTGACTCTTCGCGTAATTGATAAAGTCCCAGACAATCAAAAAGTATTCCACGTATCCCATCTGCTCGATCGTGGAAAGCTCATACTCCAGTCTCTTCTTCAGCTTGTCCGTCACGTTCTCATACCTCTGCTGGAGCCCGTCCCGGCAGAGTTTTCTCAGATACTCGTCATTCGTCATGCCCTCAGGCGGCTGAAACTCCGGCAGATGATACTCCCCGAACGTAAAGGTCACATTGCAGCGATCTGCGATCTTCTGCGTATTATCAACGGCCTCCGGAATATCCGGAAAAAGAGCCCTCATTTCCTGCTCGCTCTTCAGATAAAACTGATCACTCTTAAAGCGCATCCTCTTCGGGTCATGGATACTGGTCGCCGTCTGAATCGCCAGCAGAACATCGTGCGCTTCCGCATCTCCCTGATTGACATAATGTACGTCATTCGTCGCTGCCAGTGGAATTCCAAGCTCCTCCGACAGTTTCTTCAGCTGTGGATTCACCACTTCATCCTCCGGCAGACCGTGATCCTGGATCTCCAGAAAGAAATTATTCTCTCCGAAGATATCCTGAAGCTCCAGCGCTTCCCTTCTGGCTCCGTCATAGTCCCGGTTCAGCAGACAAAACTGAACCCGGCCGGCGAGGCAGGCCGACAAGGCGATGATTCCCTTACTGTGTGCCCGGAGTTCCTCTTTATCAACTCTCGGCTTAAAGTAGAATCCCCGTTTATATGCATCGGAAACAATCTTGATCAGATTGTGATAACCTTCATTATTTTCCGCCAGGAGAATCAGATGCCCCCTGGCCCGGTCCTTCACCGGATCCTTATCCTCCATGCGCCGCATCGCGGTATACACTTCACACCCGATAATCGGCTTGATTCCCTGCTTCCTGCATTCCTTATAGAAATCAATCACACCGAACATGGCACCGTGATCCGTGATCGCCAGCGCATTCATTCCCATCTCCTTCGCCTTCGCCGGCGCCTGCGAAATCCTCGCCATTCCGTCGAGAAGACTGTATTCAGAGTGGACGTGTAAATGTACAAATGCCAACTGCGGCACCTCTCTTTCTGTTATCCCTGCTTTTCTGTCGTTAATATTATAGTATAAGATTTTCCTGCTGCAGGTGCAATCCGTTATCCCAAAAAAGTTTACACATACTCAGGGGACAACATCCTCCTTTTATATTCATCAATGATACACACGAAAAAGGATCTCATTCATCTGAAAATGGTGAAAAAATGGAAATTCGTGTTTGTATAAAAGCCGAAAACCATCTTCGCTCCAAACGCGTCAACTACTGCATCGAAGCCTTTCAGATCTTCTGTCGTCAAATCAAAGAGATCCTTCTTCACATAATGCTGTGCCTTCGTGTGTTCTCCTTGCGGCCGAATCCCGTTACATCAAATCCACGGCTCACGGCCTCTGCAATAACCTTACCTGCTGCACGTCCATTTGCAGCAACCACTGCGATTTTCTTTGCTATGATCAGTACCTCCATAATTATCCTTTTATTTGTCATATATTTTATTACATCTTGTAACTGTACTATACCATTCTCATGTCCTAGTTGTCAACAGTTTTATTACATGTTTTTTCTTTAAGGTTCCTTTCCACAGCAACTGAGTTTGAGCAACAGAAATTCCGACACCACATTCCGGCATTCATCCAACGCTTTCCACCCTCATCAGCGTCCGATAGACAAAGAACTCACCCGCCAAGAGAACTCCTGTCATTATTTTCCCATGTTTTTCTACCAGAATTCCGTTCAGCCCTTTTTTCTCAGATGTCCTGATTTCCTTCCCCCATACCGTTGGTAAAGATCTCAAAAAAACTGCATCCGTACCAACGTCAAAAATATTTTGGTAAAACACGACACCAACTACGCTTTTTCCCAATATATGTATGCAAACAGATACAATTGCATCAGTCACGCAATCGGTTTTCATAAATATTCTTTAATATATATAACTATTCAACCAAAAAAAAGATGCGTTACATCAAATTCAGATAAAATTCCCTGTGAAGAGCAGAGATTATGACGCGCTGCGGTTTTATTCAGAATAATATGTTAATATTTTAGGTAAACTCACCAGAAAACAGCCATTTTTACCAACAAAGCTGCCGGCTATGATAATAGGTAGTTGGTAAAATTCAGCGATTACGACCGATCTTACCAATTCGATTGTGCACAGTAGGTAAGATTCCTAAATTCCAGGAATTCCTAGCAAAAATCCCTGGTAATAAATTCCAGTTTTGTAAAAAACCGCCCTTCGACTTCCGCATAAACGATGCATAAGAGAACATCTGAACGAGAAGACAGCAGACACATTACTTCGCAGAATTTTAGTATACAGTATACTCAATAATCACACCAACACAACATATGTAAAATGTAAAACAAGTTCAAAGATGAAAAGCGGAACCGCCGCTGACCACAAGCTCACGAAGGTTCGCCGCTGTGACAGAAAGTGAGCAGCAAGAATGCCGAGGATATGTCGCATTGTACGAGCTTTCTGTTTGCGATATATCCCGGCATTCTCTGAACACTTTCTATTCACAGCCGGACCTGATTGGATTCAGGAAGCGGCAGATTCACTTTTATCTATGTGTGTCCGCGAATTTCTGGATGCGGCTTCTCGTCTTCTCTTCTCCCATGATCTGCTGGATCGCCCAGACATCCGGGGAAACGCTGCGTCCCATCAGTGCAATGCGGATGACGGTGCTGACGTGACCGACATGCCCTTTGTACTCGTCCGGGTGCTTCTTATAGTCTTTCGGCTTGACGGCATATCCGAGCTGGTCGGCGATGGCGCGGATTTTATTGAACCATTCGCCGTTGTCGTCGCTGTGGTCGTAAGTTTCCAGGTACATGTCCAGGATTTTCGGCACGTCTTCTGCAGCTACTTCCTTTGGAAGCTCGTCTTCGATCTGGAACAGGTCGTCGAAGAAATAGCTGATGAAGGAGATGATCTGGCGTGCGTAGACCAGGTCTTTTCGCGGCTTGCGGTCGTTTCTTCCCAGGTCTAAGATCTTGACCATGTAGTCTTTGTCGTCGAAGAGATGCTTATATTCCGGTGCGAAGTTCTCAGACCAGTCTTTCAGGAAATCGTAGAGGTCTTCTGCCGGGATCTTCAGCAGGACGTCCTTGCTGATGTCGTTCAGCTTGTTCAGGTCAAAGAGGGCGCCGGAATTGCTCATCTTGTCGGTGGTGAACTCGAAGTCATCGACTGGGGCGTCCGGATTGGCCATTCTCCACTCTTCAAAGTTGGAGTTCAGGATGGTCAGCAGATATTCTCTGACGGCCTGCGGATGGTAGCCCTGGTCGCGGTAGTAGGTCAGGGAAAGCTCAGGATCCTTGCGCTTGGAGAGCTTTCTCTTCTTTCCAGTCTCTTCGTCAATCTTCATCAGCTGTGCGGTATGGCAGTAAATCGGCAGATCCCAGCCCATTTTCTCGAACAGCTCGACGTGGATCGGCAGGGACGGCAGCCACTCTGCGCCTCTGACGACATGGGTGGTGCGCATCAGATGGTCATCGACAACGTGGGCGAAGTGGTAAGTCGGAATTCCGGTCTGTTTCAGGATAACGGTGTCCATGAAGTTCTCCGGCATATCCAGGGTGCCGCGGATGGCATCCTTAACCCGGACTCTGCGGCCGTGCATTTTTCCGTCTTCTCCCTCTTCAGCCGGATGGCCGTCGGACTTCAGTCGGATAACGTACGGCTTCCCTGCGTCGATGGCTTCCTGAATCTGCTCCATGGTCCAGTTTCTGCAGACGGCATACTCACCGTAAATTCCCGGAGTTTTCTTCTCTGCTTCCTGCTTTTCACGGATTTTTCCGATCTCTTCCTCGGTCAGGAAGCACGGATAAGCCTTTCCCTCTGCGACCAGCTTCTTTACGAAGCACTGATAGATCGGGCCTCTGTGGCTCTGTGTGTAATCGCCGTAATCGCCCTTGTCTCCGTCCATGGAAGCGCCTTCGTCAAAGTGGATGCCAAAGAAGTCAAGGGAATTGATAATTGTTTCTACAGCGCCTTCTACATAACGCTTGTCATCGGTATCTTCGATGCGGAGGTAGAAAACGCCGCCGCTCTGATGCGCCAGACGTTCATCCGCAAAAGCGCCGTACAGGTTGCCCAGATGCATGAATCCTGTAGGACTCGGTCCCAGTCTTGTTACTTTGGCTCCTTCCGGGAGATTTCTCGGCGGATACATTTTTTCATAATCCTCCGGAGTCTTGGTAATCTGAGGGAACAGCATGTCTGCCAGTTTCTGATAATCCATTTCTGTAAATCCTTCCTGTTTCTGCGGGATCTCCGCAATGTTAATCAAATCATTCTGCCGTGGGATACTCACGCGGCACATCTGAGAAGGGCGGAATCTGCGTTACACTGTATAGCCCTTCTTCAGATGCTGTAAAGCGAAAAAAGCGGCCGCTTGCTCTGGCAGCCGCATTTACTGCGTTCCCGCAGTTATTTTACGTCGTCTCTGACCTCACCGCCGGAAAGTGCTTTGTCGTAAACCGCACGTTCTCCGCCGACGAACTTCGGTCTGGTTCTGGCGCAGACAACGTGTGCCTTTCCGATGTACTTTACATCAATGCGCACTGGAACGGCAACTTTTCTGAGATGCATGCCGATCAGCGTGTCTCCGATGTCGATTCCGGCATCGGCCTTGATTTCTTCAACGGCGACCGGGTCTTTTGCTCTTTTATACATCGTTGTCGCAAAGGAACCGCCGGCATGCGGCTGAGGAACCACGTTGACGATGTCCTGCCACGGTTTGAGTGCCGCACGCTCGATGATAATCGAACGGTTCAGATGTTCACAGCACTGAGCGGCCAGGTAAATGCCCTTCGGCTGCAGGACTTCCTGAATGCCTTCATAAATTGCTTCTGCAACATGGATATTGGAACCCTTTCCAATATGCACGCCTTCAACCTCGCTGGTCGAGCATCCTACAACCAGGATTCCACCTTCCGGAACCTTTGCCACCTGAAGAAGCTGATCTGCGGCGTCGTGGGCCGCCTGTCTGATTTCTTCTAATTCCATTTCCAGAACCTCCCTTTTCATTTATGTTCTCCGTGCACAGCTGTCCTGTCTGCCTGCCCGATAAGCGGCAGCAGAGCCTCCGGATACCCGTCTGCAGCACCGCGGCACCGCGAAGGGCAGTGGGCAGACAGACGGGAATTCCTACAGATTCCAGCTGTGCAGGTATTTTTTCTGTTCGTCGGTGAGTTCGTCGATCTCTGTGCCCCATGCCGCCAGTTTTCTTCTGGCTACGGCATCATCAATCTGGTCGGTAACATGAATAACGTGGGGTTCAAGCTCATGGTGATGCTCTTTGATATACAGAGCAGACAGTGCCTGAACGGCAAAACTCATATCCATGATCTCTGCAGGATGGCCATCGGCAGCGGCGATATTTACCAGTCTGCCCTCACCGATGACATCCACACGGCGTCCATTGCTTAATGTATACCCCATAATATTGTGACGGACCTCTTTTTTGGAAACGGCTTTCTTCTCCAGGTCAGCCATATCGACTTCACAGTTGAAATGTCCTGCGTTGGTCAGGATCGCCTGATCCTTCATCAGCAGCATGTCATCAACGGTAATCGTCTTGCAGCAGCCGGTCGCGGATACAAAAATATCTCCCTTCGGCGCTGCCTGCTTCATCGGCATGACGCTGTAGCCGTCCATACGTGCCTCAATCGCCTTTACCGGATCGACCTCGGTCACGATGACCTGAGCACCCAGAGCATCCGCGCGCATCGCGATGCCGCGTCCGCACCAGCCGTAGCCGACGACGACAACCGTCTTTCCGGCAATAATCAGGTTCGTATTTCTCATGATGCTGTCCCAGACGGACTGTCCGGTTCCGTAGCGATTATCGAACAGATGCTTGCACTTGGCATCGTTTACGGCAACCATAGGGAATTTTAATACGCCTTCATCATCCATCGCCTTCAGGCGGATAACACCGGTTGTGGTCTCTTCACAGCCTCCCCAGACTTCTTCTGCAAGATCCGGTCTTGAGGTGTGCAGCATGCCCACCAGATCGCCTCCGTCATCAATGATGATATTCGGTTTCTGGGAAAGCGTCCGCTCGATATGATGATTGTATTCTTCTTCCGTTGCCCCGTGGTATGCGAATACGGAAAGCCCGTCATCCACCAGTGCCGCAGCCACATCGTCCTGTGTAGAAAGCACATTGCTTCCCGTTACATACATCTGCGCGCCGCCGGCAGCCAGCACCAGACAAAGATAAGCCGTTTTCGCCTCCAGATGCACAGAAAGGGAAATTTTCACCCCTTCAAAGGGCTTTGTTTTCTTAAATTCCTCTTCCAGGCCGTAAAGAAGCGGCATATGGGAACGGACCCATTCTATTTTCTCATGTCCGGACGGAGCCAGACTGACATCCCGGATTTCATATTCTGCCATGAAACAGCCTCCTTCTCTCTTTTCTCTGAACTATTCAACCGTTACCGACTTTGCCAGGTTTCTCGGCTTGTCGATATTCTCACCGCGCTCTCTTGCCATGTAGTAAGCGAACAACTGGAGCGGAACAATGGCCAGAACCGGAGATACCTCATCTCTGCAGTCCGGAATTTCAATGACATCCGTGCTGATCTGGCTGATTTCCTCATGTCCCTCCTTAACCAGGGAAATGATATGCGCGTGACGAGCCTTGATCTCCTCGATGTTGGAGTACATCTTCGGATACAGGAAGTCCTGAGTCGCAATGGCGATAACCGTTGTTTCCGGCTCGATCAGTGCGATCGTTCCATGCTTCAGTTCGCCCGCAGCGATCGCGAAGGAATTAATATAGCTGATTTCCTTCAGTTTCAGAGAGCCCTCATAAGCAACTGCAGAATCCATGCCCCTTCCGATGTAGAAGACCTGAGGACGGTTGTACAGCAGCTTTGCCATGCTCTCGATCTTAGAGGAATGATCCAGGATTTTCTGGATTTTCTTCGGGAGAAGTTTCAGCTCACCGATAATGTTCTGCGCATATTTCTCTGTAATATGATCATTCAGACGTCCGATATACAGAGCCAGCAGATACATGCAGATCAGCTGGGTTGTGTACGCCTTTGTAGACGCAACCGCAATTTCCGGGCCGGCCCAGGTATAGAACACATCGTCTGATTCCCTTGCAACGGAACTGCCGACGACATTGACGATGGACAGCACCCTTGCGCCCTTGGCCTTTGCCTCACGCAGGGACATCAGAGTATCCAGCGTCTCTCCGGACTGGCTGACGGCGATAAACAGGGTATGCTCATCTACCAGCGGGTCGCGGTAGCGGTACTCAGACGCGATGTCAACCTCCACCGGAATTCCCGTGAACTTCTCAATCAGATATTTTCCGATCAGTCCGGCATGGTAGGCCGTTCCGCAGGCAACGATGTCAATCTTGTGGATCCTTGCCAGATCTTCTTTTGTCAAAGAGATCCCGTCAAGGTGAACATGGCCCTCTTCATCCAGACGTCTTCCCAGTGTTTCGGAAACGGCCTTCGGCTGCTCGTTGATTTCCTTCAGCATGAAGTGCTGATATCCGCCCTTCTGGGCATCCTCAACGCTCCAGTTTACATGCAGCGGCTCTCTCTGAACCGGCTTGTAATCCTCATCGAATATCTCGATCTGGTTCGGCGTGCATACAACCATCTCGCCGTTATCGATCAGATAGATCTGATCCAGATACTTCAGCAGCGGGGTAACGTCGGACGCCAGGAAGTTGCATCCGTCTCCCAGACCTGCAATCAGCGGAGTGTCCTTGCGGAAGGCAACGATGCGGTCCTGCTCCTGATCGCAGACTGCCGCGAAAGTGTAAGCACCCTTCATCATCTTGGATGCCGCATAGACACTGTCCTGCAGATTGTGCTTCTCTTTATACAGAACGCCCAGCAGCTGAGCGATAACTTCCGTGTCTGTCTCGGAACGGAAATGGATGCTGTACTCTTTCTCCAGCTTTTCCTTCAGTTCCATGTAGTTCTCAATGATTCCGTTATGTACAACGGCGATGCTTCCGTCCTCATTAATATGCGGATGTGCGTTGGCATCGGTCGGCGCGCCGTGTGTAGCCCAGCGGGTGTGGCCGATTCCTGTCGTAGCGTAGAACTTCTCACCGGCGATGGCCTTCTCCAGATTGGCAATTTTGCCTTTCTTCTTGCGGACGACGATTTTATCCTCCTCCAGCAGGGCGATTCCCGCAGAGTCGTAGCCTCTGTACTCCAGCTTTTTCAGGCCGTCGATGATAATGTCCTTGGCCGGCTGATGACCCGTATATCCTACAATTCCACACATATTCGGTTCCTTTCTAAATCCCATTTAAACTCAAGAACTCCCGATGCCCGCAGGCACCGGGGATTCTGATACGCAATATTTTCTGTTTTTCAATCTATAGTCTGTTCCCCGTGAACGATGACAAAAACCACCGCGCAAGGGAAATACATTTTCTTCCTGTCCGGCAGCCTCCGGTGTTTCACACCCTGTGCCGGCTCATCCTTTCTCTTATTTCCCTGCTTTTACTCACTCGATTTCTTCACGATCCGCACGCTCACGGTCTGCGGCGACAGAGTCAGTTCCGCATCCTTCAGCGGACACGAAGCTTCAATCTGCAGATCATGTGTCCCTTCTTTAAGATCCCCGGCACCTGCCGTCAGCGTAATGTCGCTCTTCTTCAGGTCTTCGATTTTCTTCGAAGAACCGGAAACATCAACCTTGACGCTGTCCGTGGCAGCCTGCGCGTTATAGTCATCGCCCAGATCTTTCAGGGTAATTTCTGTACCATTAAAAGTAAAGGTCTTCTCATACCGGTCATTCTTCACGTGTACGTCCAGCATCAGTCCGGACGAATCCGTGGCCAGTTTGATGCCGTCCGGCAGGATCGGTTCGATCTTTATGGATTTATCCTTATCGACATCGGAAATGTCGATGGTCTTCGCTTTTATCTCGGTAATTTTACTCAGCTTCGACGCAGGTCCCTTGATACTGATCCGGTCAGGTGCGTCATAGGTCTTCTTGCTGCTGTCTTCCGATGTATCTGTAACCGGAACTTTCAGCTTTACACTCTTCGTCTTATAGAGCGCGGCAGTAATCTGCACCGTTTTCTGTGACAGAGTGACATGCCTGACCTCATAACCCTTGCTGTCTACAGGGGTCAGGGAAGCGGTGACGCTCTTTGCACTGCCGGAAAGCTGCTTCTTCTGCACCGTCGCACGGGCATAGGAAACCTTCTGAACCAATGATTTTGCACCGCTTACGGTGATTGAAGCCGGATTTACAGAAAGTGTCGTCGGTTCTTCATCGCCGGAATAATTTCCCATATAGCTGACGCGCACTTCCTTCTTACTGCTGACACGGCGCTCTACCTTCACCACAACCTTGGTCAGGCTCTGGTGCGTCGATTCCAGAGTACCCGGAACATTCAGCTCTACAGAAAGCTCATTCGTGCCTACAGCGGCATTGGACAGATCAACCTGCGCATACAGATCATCTGCATTCATGCGGGTAAACAGACTCCGCTTTCCGGAAAGTGTTACGGACATCTCCTTTTTACCATAGGACGCTACTGCCATTCCCTTTTCCGTCAGCGCCTGCTCATTCGTATACTTTATCGGTACAGAATGATAGGTTTTCTTGATCGTCGGGTCGACTTCTCCTACAACATATGCCCAGAGAACAATCGCGACAATCAGGGAGATGATGATCTTGCTTTTTCTGCTATTCAGCATGGTTATGATCACTCCCCTTCTTCAACCGCTCGAGAAGTCTGCTGAATTTAAAGGAATGATCCTCATCTTTTCCGGTGAGATACATTCCAAGCAGAATCTTTTCTACGTCTTTTTCATCCAGGAAGCGGCGCAGACGGCCGTCTTCAGCAACGGAAATAATTCCGGTCTCTTCGCTGACGATGAGTACCAGGGCGTCCGAACGCTCACTGATGCCGATGCCCGCACGGTGTCTGGTTCCCAGGCTCTTATTCAGATTTTTATTTTCTGTCAGAGGAAGGACACAGCCTGCTGCGTAAATCCGGTCGCCGCGGATAATCACCGCACCATCGTGCAGAGGTGCTCCCTCATAAAAAATATTTCCAAGCAGCTGCGCACTGATTTCCGCATTCAGCTGCGTTCCCGATTCCATCACATCATCGAGCGCAATTTCCCGCTCAAATACAATCAGCGCACCGGTTCTGCTCTGAGAAAACTCTCCCGCCGCGCTGGAAATTTCATCTACGATATGCTTTGCCTTTTCAGAATCCAGCTGTGAAATCGATCCGACGGAGAACTTGCTCCGGCCCATAAATTCCAGTCCTCGACGCAGTTCAGGCTGGAAGATGACGACAACCGCAAACAATCCGAAGGTAAATAACCCTTTCAGCAGCCAGTTAATTGTATTTAAATCCAGGAGCGCCGAGGCGAAATACGCCGCAACGATAATCAGAAGCCCTTTTACCAGCTGCTGCGCCCTGGTCTGTTTAATAAATCCAAGTATCTTATATATGACAAAAGCGGTGATCAGGATATCCAGGACATCATTGATCCTGATACTCGAGATAAGCGTCAAAATATAGTCCTTCATCACTGCTCCTTTCCCTCTTCTATATCTATCCTATTTTACAAGATACAGGTTATTAATTCAAGGCATGCAGAAACACACAGCGGCTTTCGGATATTATTTTTCCTTAAACAAAATGAAAACAACAAGAGAAGATTCTTTTCCATGGCTGACCCGGCTTTTATTTTCAGAAGCAGGCGGTCCATCCCCTGCGACGCAGTTCTCGTCTCCTTCTGAGAAAAACAAAAGCGTGTGGAAAACGGATTCACGCCTTTCACACGCCCTGTCTATTTCAAATTTTTATTTCCTCAGCAGTATGGTTTTACGCCTCCTGTGTCAGACCGCGCTCTTTCAGGATGTCTGCAAGCTCCTCCGCATAAGATGAGGCCATTTCCATAGATTCTGCCTCAACCATGACACGGATCAGCGGCTCTGTTCCGGATGCGCGGACGAGGACACGTCCCTTTCCGTCCTTTTCCAGCTGCTCATTGATTTCCGCCGCGCGCTGGGTCAGCTTTTCATCATGCTGCGCGGCTTCCTTGTCTTTCACACGGACATTGATCAGCTTCTGCGGATAAATCTTTACCGGAGCCGCAAGTTCGCTCAGCGGCTTCTTTCTATCCATGACAACCTGCATGAGTTTCAGGCTGGTCAGGATTCCGTCGCCTGTAGTTGCGTACTTGGAGAAGATGATGTGTCCGGACTGCTCGCCTCCGATCCGGCATCCATGCTCAGACATGTATTTATATACGTTCTTGTCTCCGACCGGAGTCTTGACGTAATCGACGTCGATCTCATCGAAGGCCTTATACAGTCCGTAATTGGACATAACGGTCGTAACGACGGTATTGGTCAGAAGTTTTCCTCTTTCCTTCATGTAGCGTCCATAGATGTACATGATCTTGTCTCCGTCGACAAGGTCACCGTGTTCATCAACCGCCAGGCATCTGTCCGCATCTCCGTCATAGGCAAATCCGCAGTCCAGATGATTGTCGCAGACGAACTTCTGCAGACCTTCGATATGTGTGGATCCTGCATTGCGGTTGATGTTGGTGCCGTCCGGCTCATTGTTGATCACGTAGGTTCTCGCTCCCAGAGCCTCAAACACAGACTGTGCGATGCTCCAGGAAGAACCGTTGGCACAGTCGAGTCCGATTTTCTTTCCGCGCAGGGAATACATGCCCAGAGAAATCAGATAGCCGATGTAGCGGTTTCTGCCTGCGATATAGTCAACCGCTCTGCCAATGCCTTCTTTTTCGGCAAAAGGAAGCTCTTTATAGTCTTTTCCGAAAACATGAAGATGTCCGTCCAGATAATCTTCAATCAGACCGATGGTCTCCTCATCCATCTTCTGTCCGTTTCTGTTCAGAACTTTGATTCCGTTATCATAGAATGGATTGTGTGATGCAGTAATCATGACGCCGCAGTCAAATTCTTCTGTTCTGGTGATATAGGCAACAGACGGAGTCGTTGTAACGTGCATGGTGTAGGCATCTGCTCCGGATGCCACCATGCCCGCGATCAGTGCATACTCGATCATATAGCTTGAACGGCGGGTATCCTTTCCGATGACAATTCTCGGTTTTTTCTCATCAGCGCCTCTCCAGCTGTACTCAAAAACACCGTCATCTTTATATCCTTCTCTTCTTCTCAGCTCTCCGAAATACCATCCCAGAAAACGTCCGACTTTATATGCATGGTCAGAGGTCAGATCAACATTTGCTTCACCACGGAAGCCGTCTGTTCCAAAATATTTTCCCATATCCGCATCTGCACGCCCTGCGCGCAAGCTCCTTTCTATTACTAAACACAAAATTTCTTCTTATAATTTACCACAAATCAGGAAAAGCCTCAATCATTCTATTTGTGGTCTTTGTGGTTATAAGTGAATTTTCTGTCATATATAGGCATTCGATCTTCATAACCGCATTCCGGATGGAAATACCAGCAGGCATGTGCTCCTGCAGAACAGAAAAAGCGGGGGCAGCGTGCCTTGAAGCTGCTCCGGCACGCTGCCCCCGCTATTCAGAGTATATAGTGCTTTTATAGAATGTTTCAGGTTTAATACTGAGGCTCCAGCAGTCCGTACTTTCCGCCCTTTCTGCGGTAAACGACATTTACAGTCTCTGTATCGCTGTTCAGGAATACGAAGAAGTCATGCTCCAGCATTTCCATTTCCAGGATTGCCTCTTCCACATCCATCGGACGAAGATCAAATTTCTTCTCTCTGACGATCTTCATCTCTTCGTCTTCTTCTGCTTCCTCCTCCGGCTCCTCTTCCAGGAACTCGAACTTCAGCGCCTTGTTATTCTGATATCTTTTCTGAAGTTTTCCCTTGAAGCGCTTGATCTGACTCGTCAGTTTGTCAACGGCCAGGTCGATGCCTTCATATACGTCATCCGTAACTTCCTCTGCACGGAACAATGCGCCCTGTGCGTTAATGGTTACCTCAATCTTATCCTTTCCTCTTTCATGCGAAAGAACGATGTTCGCAGTATTGTCCTCACTGAAATACTTATCGAGGCGGTCGAATTTTTTCTCGATCTGCTCTTCCAGACGGCGATAGGTTTTAAAGTTTTTACCAGTAATGTTGTATTTCATATTGGCCTCCTTTACGTACTGACACAAACGGCGAGGTTCTGCCGCGGAAAATGAATTCCTCGATGATTCGCACATCCTGGTGCAGTTTGGAAATTCCTTTCCTTTGTGTCTATGGATATTATAGCACCACTTCGCAATTATTACAAGTTTCTGACTCTTTTAAATCTTGGCTTTTGGATAGTTATTACTCAAAAACGTTGGAAGTCCATTGGTTTCAGGCCACAAAAAATTTCTGTTTTTTATAAAATTTCTTCTATATTACCTTTTACAGATTCTTGACTCTGCAGGCCGTTGAAAACCCGAAAACCGTTGAAATAACAAGAAAAAAAGCAGTTTTCCGGCTGACCTGGTCTTTGCCCCCACACTCGCCTTTACCGGAATTTTTCCGAGGACTTACACCTAGGATACGCCATGCTCGCCGCCGCCTTGCGTACGGTTTACGTGGATCCTTTTGACCGTATCTGCCATGGACTTTCAACCACAGACCCGAAAAACTGCTTGTTTCATTGTATCAGCTGAGCGTTTCCAATTCAAGCGGGAACGATAAAGTGCATTGCGTGAGGAAGCGCCGTGATTGTTATTCCCGTAGTTTCAGAGATCTCTCCATCCGCGCAGGTCAGAAAACGATTTCCCATGTCCGGTTCCAGAATGACCTGATCATATTTTCCCCGGATCACAATGGACTCCGCCTGCGGCGTCTGAAGATATGTGCCGTCCGCGTATTTCGGCAGCATGTGGAGAAAAGTTCTGCGTTTTATATCTTTCAGAATACTGAGCTCGATCTTTCCGTCATCCATTCTGGCCATCGGAAGTCCCTTGATGCCGCCTCCGCAGTAACAGCCGTTTGCCGCCGCACACAAGAGCACATTTCCACGGCTGATGACCTTTCCGTCCGCCGTAATCTTCAGTGATATCCCCTGCTTTTTCACGAACATCGAAAATACAGCCAGCAGATAGGCAAAGGACCCTGAAATAAAACGCTTCTGTTTCAGTTCTCCGGCTCTTGCCACCACGTTGCAGTCGAACCCATTATTCAGCATATTGATACAGAGCCTTGACTGAAATTTCCCGTCCAGTACTCCCTCATAGCGCAGCAGGTCTACAGTAACCGCTCTTCCCAGGAGCTGACGTTCCGGATCCAGAAAAACTTCCTTCGGGAGAGCTTTCCCGTATGAATCTGTAAAATTGCGGATGGTGTCATTTCCCGTCCCGATCGGAAGCACGCCGACCTCTATCTCCGGATATTCACTGACCCCATTGATCAGCTCATTCAGTGTGCCGTCGCCGCCGCAGGCATAAATCCTTGCCGGGTTTCCTTTTGCCGCCTCTGCAAACGCCGCGGCTTTCCGCTCCGCGTCCCCCGGCCCCTCCGTCCGGACGATCTCCGCCTGGCAGCCGATCTTTTCCGCAGCACGCCGGATCTGTCCGATAAACTGTTCCACCTCGGCTTCATGCTTCTGTGCGCGGTCCCGCCCCTTCTGACTGCCCTTGCCGGCCGCCGGATTCACCAGAAATAAATGATCCATCCTGTCCTTCCTCTTTCTCTTTCTCTTTCTCGTCAAAATATTCCCCGGCAAAAACTTACCCGCAAGGAAACGCCTGTATTCTTCGCTCCGCGCTTTCCGTCCCGGTCAGACGATTATGCCAGCCTCTTTATCAGCGTCTTTCCGATCCAGCGTTCCCGCCGAAAAGGAATCGTCGTAGCGAGCCGCAAAAGCCAGAAACAAAAGATCTTCCGGTTCCGCCTTCTGAAGCTCTGCTGCCATCGCTCTTGCCGTCGCTCCCGTCGTAAAGAAGTCGTCCAGAATCAGAATCCGCTTTCCGGTCAGCTGCTCTTTCCGCTCTTCATGCAGAGTAAATGCGCCTTTTACATTCGCTTCTCTTTCTGTCGGAGACAGACCGCGCATGGCCTGTGTCTTTCTGCTTCTGCGCACAGCATCTGGAATCATCTTCATCCCGGTTCTTTCCGCCAGATCCTTTCCGATTTCTTCCGTCTGATTGAATCCGCGTTCTCGGCGCCGGCTTTCATGAATCGGCACGGGTACGATAATGTCGCACTCCTGCTCTTCCAGCTCCAGCTTATCCTTCATGATTTCACCGATAACATGGGCAGTATATTTCCTGCGGTTGTATTTCAGAGAAAAGATCAGTGTCCGTTCGTAAATTCCATACTGGGTGCAGCGCAGAAGTTTCAGACCATGATGGACGCGGATTCCTTCTCCATCCCACATCAGGTGTTCTCTGCAGTGGTCACAGAGGCTGTAGGGGCGTGTTTCATCGATGATATTTCCGCAGATGCAGCAATAGAGCGATGGCGGATAGAGCAGGTCCAGAAACTGATCGGCCATCTTTCTCAGCAGCGGGATGCAGAACCTGGGTTTTTCCTTACGCATTACTTTTTGTCCCTCCTTATGATCTCGAAAATGATGTTCTGTCATAAGGGTGGCACATCCCCATATTTCTGTCTATGAGAAAAACTCTCCTGCGAGGCTGCTAGTTCTCATGATCCTCTTCAAGCAGAGGCGCCAGCTGGGAAAGCCTCCACTTCAGGCCGGAATAACGGAGCTTGTTGCGGTCGTTGTCGACCATGGCTTTCAGGGCCTTATCCGTTCCGACCAGGACGACACCGCGCTTTCCTCTCGTCACTGCGGTATAGAGCAGGTTTCTGGTTGCCAGCATCGGCGGGAACCAGGAAAGCGGCATGATAATCACCGGAAATTCGGAGCCCTGGCTCTTATGTACGGTAATCGCATAGGCGAGTTCCAGTTCGTCAAGCTGGGAGAAATCATACTCGGCGTACTTTTCTTCATCATAAAGTACAGTCATGCGCTCCTCTTCCGGGTGAATTGCGGTGATATAGCCGACATCACCGTTAAATACGCCGGCGCTGCTCTCTGAATCGCCGATTCTCTTCCAGGGAAGCTGATAGTCATTCTTGATCTGCATGACCTTATCTCCGGTCCGGAAAATTCTTCCCCGGTTTCTGTGCTCCTGCTTCTTGGGAGAAGGCGGATTGAAGGTCTGCTGAAGGACCTGGTTCAGTGCCTGTGTTCCGACATTTCCCTTATGAACCGGAGTCATGACCTGAATGTCTTTCAGGGGATCCAGGTCTTTATAATAGGTGATCAGGCGCTTTGATGCGAGCTGGACGATCAGATCCTGCATCTGCATCTCATTGTTTCTCCTCATGAAGAAAAAGTCGCTTCCTCTGCCATTTACGACCGGATATTCTCCCTGATTAATACGATGGGCGTTGACGACGATCTGGCTCTCTTCTGCCTGACGGAAAATCGCGGTTAGGCGGGATACACCGGCGACTCCGCTGTCCATCACATCCCTCAGAACATCTCCGGCTCCCACAGACGGCAGCTGGTCGGAGTCGCCCACCAGAATCAGCCGGGTTCCCGGCAGAATCGCGTCCGTCAGCGCGCGCATCAGCATCAGATCGATCATGGAAGCCTCATCGACGATGACCGCGTCACATTTCAGCGGATCATCTTCATTTTTCCCGAAAGCCATAGATTCTTCCTCTCCGCGCGCGTACTCCAGCATGCGGTGAATGGTAGAAGCCTGGCGTCCGCTGGTCTCCGTGATTCTTTTCGCAGCTCTTCCGGTCGGCGCAGCAAGAAGCGTCTTAAATCCACTGCCTTCAAAAATATCCAGCAGCGCGTGAATAATCGTGGTTTTACCTGTTCCCGGTCCTCCGGTAATGACCGATACGCCGCTTGTAAGCGAAGCCTCCACCGCATTTTTCTGTTCTTCGGAAAGATGAATTCCTGTATGCGCCTCCGTCATGTCGATGCTGCTGCGGATATCCGCCTGCAGATTCTTTAGGTCCGCGCTGACCAGGCGGGCGATATTTCCCGCCGTCTTTTTTTCTGCCTCGTAATAGGCGTACAGGTAAACTACGTCCTGCCCGTCGATATGATCCTGCATGACCGTGCCTTCGACGGACATCTGCAGCAGTACATCGTCTATCTGCGATCTGGTCAGGTCCAGCAGCTGAGCCGTTTCCTCGCACAGCTTTTCCTTTGGAAGGTAGGTGCTTCCATCTCCGGCATAATAGCCGAGGGTGTATTTTACGCCGCTCTCAATGCGCATGTCCGAGTCCGGCGGAAGATTCAGCTTCAGCGCAATCTGGTCTGCCTTTCGGAAACCGATGCCGCGGACTTCATCCGCCAGGCGGTAGGGATTTTCTGTAATTCTGGCAACCGTATCCGCTCCGTAGGCCTTAAACAGCCGGAAGGCACTGGCCTGCGGGATTCCATACTTCTGGAAAAACATGGAAACCTCGGCAAAACTCCACTGCTCATGGAAAGACTCTGTGATCCTTGCCAGGCTTTTTTTTCCAATTCCGGTAATCCGAAGAAGCCTGGATGGATGTTCCTTCATGACATTCAGTGTGTCATCACCGAAGGTCTGCACAATGGCATGAGCCATTTTCTTTCCGATTCCCTTTACTGCTCCGGACGCAAGAAAACCTTCAATTTCATCCGCGCTGGACGGAAGAACCGCTTCCGCCTCTGTGAAAGCGAACTGCTCTCCGTACTTCGGGTGAATCTTGAAGGCTCCCCGGAGGAGAAAAGTATTTCCCAGAGCGTTTTCCGGAAGCATGCCGACAGCGGTAAACTGCTCATCGCTTGTTTCCATGACGGCAATGGTGTAACCGTTCTCCTCATTATGAAATATGATGTCTGTAATGATCCCCTGTTTTTCTTCCATGACTAGTCATCGTGTTCCGGTTTATAAATGCGGCGGTTGTCCAGTGTCCAGATCCGTTCAGAGAAATGTCCCGGTTCCGTCGTTGCCAGCGCGTCGTACATATCAAACAGGCGGGCGTCCAGAATATCCAGATAGTGCAGGACCTCTCCTTCCGGGAACAGCGGACGGATCGGGCTTCCGAATTCCGGCTCATAGTGGTGGGACAAAATCATCTGTTCAAGCATAAGACGTTTTTCCTCCGGGAAATCCAGTTTTCTGGCACGCTCATCGATGTATTTCACACCCATGACCAGGTGCCCCAAGAACTGTCCTTCCCGGGAATAGCCCGGAGAAACGCCGTTTTCATCGGACAGAATCTCATCCAGCTTCTCGATATCATGAAGAATGACACCAGCACAAAGCAGGTCCTTCTTCAAATCGGTGTAGACGCTGCAGATGCCGATGGCGTTCATCAGCATGCGCTTGACATGAAACAGCAGTCCACCGTATTCGGCGTGATGATTTCTGGATGCTGCCGGATAATACATCAGCCGGTCCTTATTTTCCTGCAGAACACGCAGGCAGAGTGATCGCAGATCCACGTCCATCATCTGATCTGCGACATGATAGATATAGTCATACATAGACTCTGAATCTTCCGGAGCCGCCTTGATGTAGTCGGAAATATCCAGACCGTCCTGATCGGTGACAAGACGGATTCTCTGCAGCCTCAGCTGCAGCGCACCCTGCCACTCAGTAACCTGAGCCTTGACCTTGACCAGCTTTCCTTCACTCATCGCCTCCAGCTTCGGGACGTCCTGCGGCTGGACGTCCCACTTTTTTCCGGAAATTTCACCGGTCTTGTCACCGAGCATAATATCAAAATACTGTTTATGATTGGCACCGACACGGATTCCGCTTCTCTTCACCATGAAGAAATCGATAAACTCCATGTCCTTCTTCAGTTCTGCTGCGTAATACTGTTTCAAAACACTCTCCTGTATCATGTATCAAATGCTGTCCGCTGCAGGATTCTGCAGATCATCAGCTGTTTTCTTTTACCAGTTCCTGCAGGACCTTATTCGCTACCGGCGCGGCAACGGTCTGTCCGAATCCGCCGTCTTCCACACAAACAACGAAAGCATATGGATGTTCATCATCATTCAGGAAGCCGTCAAACCATGCATTCGGCTTAGCTCCGTTGACTTCTGCAGTTCCGGTCTTGGCACAGATATTCAGTCCCGGGAAATTGCTTGCACCGTATGTTTTTTCAACATTGTTTCTCATCATCTTCTTCAGCTTTTCAGCTGTTGAAGCCTGGATCATCCGGTCTGTCTTCTTTCCTGTCGCAACAGTCGGCTTCAGGACTCTCGGAACGACAGAAACACCGTCTCTGGCGATCGCGCCCATATATACCATCATGGAGCAAGGATTTACCTGATCCTTCCACTGTCCGATTCCTGCCCATGCCAGGTTAAAGGAATTGCTCGGAAAGTCAAACGTTCCCTTTGCATTATGGATACCGTCAATGTTATAGGCGGTCTCCAGACCTGCCTTTTTCGTGTACTCTGCAAGGGTCTTATTTCCGAGTTCATCGGAAAGAACGGAGAATGCGCAGTTGCAGGATTTCGCAAGTGCGGATTCAAAGTCTACCCGGCCATGTGCCTCGTCACAGCGGATCTTCCATCCACCCATATTTCTCACTCCGGTGCAGTAATAACTGAAAGAATCCAGGTTCTTCAGGTTTTCAATAGCGGCCGCACTGGTAACCAGCTTGAAGGTCGATCCCGGAGTCAGTCTTCCGGAAAGGAACTTGTTCATATAGGTTCCGCTTTCCACGGAAGATGCCGGATTCTCCGGATCAAAGGTTGGCTTGCTGACCATGCAGAGGATTTCTCCCGTTTTATAGTTATATACGCCGACGACCCCGTTATGGCTGCCCAGCGCTTCATAAGCCACTTTGCAGGCCTTTGCGGAAATAGACAGGTGAACCTGACTTCCTTTTCCGCTCACGCTGTATGTTCCAGTCAGCAGATTATAGCCGACCATCTTATCTTTAAATACGCTTTCTGCTGAAGTGGAGACATTTCCATTCATATCTCCGACGGCATGCGCCGTAGCCTTTCTGACCGTCTCGCTGCTGTTATACTTGACTTTTCCGTCCTTGCCTTTTCCATTTGCCGCCAGAAGGACTCCGTTGCGGTCGTAAATCTTTCCGATTGCAAGCACACCGTTATGATACAGATGTGAATTTCCGTAAAAGGTTGCCCACTTATGACCATAATGTACATAGCGGTAGGTATATACTCCCAGACCGATGAGCAGGACCGCTGCCAGCAGAAGACAGATAATCGCGCGTTTCTCAAGCTTCTTCATAATGCTCTGCCCCCTCACTCGTTAATCCCTGATCATCCAGGCTGACGGCAATGCTGGCATTCTGCCTCGTATCCGCGGCTTTTACAAATGCCAGAAGCCCCCATGAAGCAATCATCGACGTACCTCCTCCGGATACAAACGGGAAGGTAACTCCTGTCAGCGGCAGAAGATCCACAGAACCGAAGAAGTTCAGGATTGCCTGGAACAGGAAAATCGTGGTTGCCGCGCAGGCTGCGATCGTATAATAGGTCGAACGGCCCGCCCAGATAGAACGATAGGCAAAAACAGCAAGTGTAACGATGGCAATAATCATCAAAATGGCGATAATCAGTCCCCATTCTTCCGAGACAGTTCCAAATACCAGGTCCGTTTCCGACGCGAAAATGGTATGGAACCAGCCTTTTCCCGCTCCGACACCGATCAAACCGCCGCTGGCAGAGGCAGACATCGTTCTGGTCTGCTGATATCCCATGGCATTCGCGTTGCTGCTTTCCCATACATGTCCCCAGACCGCAAGACGCGCCGCGATATAGCTCTTGAATCGCAGAACCACCATGCCGCCGGCAAAGGCTACACCGACGATCATAATCAGACGCGTAAAATCTCCGCTTCGCAGGAAGGAGATCACCAGGTAGGTTACAAAGAAAATGACCGCTGTACCGAAATCTCCCATCTTTGCCAGGCAGAGGAAGCAGAAGAAGGCAAATGCTGTAAAGATCATGGAATTCTTCCGCTCAAAAAGCTCATTCATGGTTGCCGCACCGACCCAGATAAAGGCAAGTTTGACGATTTCTGACGGCTGCATAGAAAACCCGCCCAGCTGCACCCAGTTTGACTGTCCGTTTTTCGTGGTCGCAAAAACCAGATTGAAGGCAAAAAGCGCCATCGCGGCAATGTACATCAGCTTCTTTACCTTCAGCGTCCTCTTCAGATCCCTCAGCCAGGTACACATAAACAGAAACAGCAGAACCCCGATCACAATGGTCAGAAACTGCTTCAGCACCTGAGTCGGGAACCGCGTAGCGACAACCGACAGACTCAGCGTCGATAAGAAGAAGGCGATCGTTTCGATTTCAAATCCCCGCCGGTGCATGATTTTCATTGCAATGACATACACCCACATAACGACAGCAAGTCCGGCAAAGGCCACAGTTATTCCCGGCGCATAACGTGTTCCCAGCGCCAGCTTCAGCTGCACAACGGTAAGAAACTGAAATAGTGTCAGTGCCAGAAAGGACATCCACGGCGGCAGAATATGTGTGTATTCCGCACGTCTTCTGATATTATTCATATGCTCCTGCACACTGACCGGAAAAAGCTCACAGGCAGTACTTCCCAGAACCAGCTTGTCTCCCGCGCCGACGATGACCGGCTTATACGGCACCGCCTTTTTTCCGTTTACATACGCACCATTCCGGGATCCCAGGTCCATATAGGTCCAGTATCCGTTGTTGTCGCGCACCAGGGTCCCCTGATTTCTGGAAACGCTCATATCCTCAAGCTGAATATCACAGCTCGGTGCTCTTCCAATTGCATTTTCCCAATGCGTGATCGGAATGTTTCTGCTGCCTTCAATATGCAGATATGCCCATACCTCAGACGGACTCTTGCTTCTGAGCAGCGCGATAATCGCCCTGATCAGAATGAATGCCGCGAGTAAAATAAAAATCCACCTGGCCGCCGCGGTGTACATCAGACTCGCTGCGTGACCTGATTTAATCGTTGTCACAGCCGCGCTGTACATCATCTGGAACCAGTCCTGGATTCCACCCACAAAATTTGACATCATATTCTCTATCCTCTGCTCCCCAAAGCAGATCGCCAAATTGCGATATGACTGAAATTCCAATCCAGTCATACTTACAGGCAATCCGGCTCCCTGCCCTACACTGCAGTGAAAATGTATTCGCCTGATTATTATATCACGAATCAGCAGTCCGTGCCAAATTCACCGTACTCCCATGATTCCGCCCAAACTGCCGATTTCTGCTGCCGGACGCCATGTTTTTCAACTTTAACACGGTGATATTTATAAGATAAACAAGGAAAGAGCCTTCACGCATTATCTGTGTAAAAGCTCTTTCTAAACATCCCTTTCGGGATTTATTTTCTTATTCTTACTGTATGAGTCTGATTCTTCTCCCTTCCTATGCATGAATATTCATTAGCCGGATCAGGAAATAAACACTCGTTTTCTTCAGCTTTCTGCTACTGAAGTGTAGCCATGTACAGCAGTGTACGTACCAGCTGGCTGACGTAGCTCATCTCGTTATCATACCATGCTACGATTCTGACCTCATAGATCTTGGTTCCGCAGCGCTGAGCCAGAGTCTGTGTCGCGTCGAACAGAGAACCGTAGTGCATGCCGATAATGTCGCTGGAAACCAGTTCCTCCTCAGAATATCCGAAGGATTCATTTGCAGCAGCCTTCATCGCCGCATTCAGTCCCTCTACACTAACACTCTCTGTAGGGTCCTTCAGTGTTGCGTCCAGAATAGTCAGAGAACCACTTGGAACAGGAACTCTCTGTGCAGATCCGATCAGCTTGCCATCCAGCTCAGGAATAACTGCGCCGATTGCCTTGGCTGCTCCGGAACTTGTCGGAACGATATTGATCGCGCCCGCTCTGGATCTTCTGAAATTGCCCTTCTTCTGCGGTCCGTCCAGAATCATCTGGTCACCGGTGTAAGCGTGAATCGTCGTCATGAATCCGGTACGGACTTCACGATACTCATTCAGCACCTTTGCCATCGGAGCCAGGCAGTTCGTTGTGCAGCTTGCACCGGAAACGATGCGGTCTTCAGGTGTCAGGATCTTATGGTTTACATTGTAAACGATCGTCGGAATATCATTTCCGGCAGGGGCGGAAATCAGGACCTTCTTAGCGCCTGCATCCAGGTGCGCCTGCGATTTTTCCTTGCTCGTAAAGAATCCTGTGCATTCCAGAACAACATCCACACCGAGGTCTCCCCAAGGAAGATTGTGCGGATCCGGCTCAGCCAGTACGCGGTATTTATGATGTCCGACGTAAATATACTCATCATCATACGTTACGTCAGCAGGGAACTGTCCCTGTACACTGTCATGCTTCAGCAGATAAGCCAGCATCTTCGTACTTGTTAAATCATTAATGGCTACGACTTCCACATCATCTCTGTCATACAGCTGTCTGAAAGACAGACGACCAATGCGACCAAAGCCGTTAATCGCAACCTTCATCATAATACTACTGCTCCTTTCCCGCGTTTTACGCGTCCCCTCCCCATCTCTATTGATGATGCCAGAGGCGTAGATATTCCAATTTCAGATATTATATCATAGTTTGCCGACAAAAACGTCAGATTGCCAAGAATTTGCAGGAATATATCATTCCTATAATGTATCGTTCTCCGTATTGAAAACATTTACAATTGTACCGCCGCCGACCACATATTCGCCATCATACATAACACATGCCTGTCCCGGCGTAATGGCGCGCTGCGGCTCTCTGAATTCTACTCTCGCCCTGTTTTCCGACAAAGGCTGAACGACCGCCGGGGACGCCTTTTGGGAGTAGCGCACCTTTGCCTCTACCTGAATCTCTCCCTTCGGCGGCTCCATAGAAATCCAGTTGATATTTTCGATTTCAAAAGAAGAGTGGAAAAGATCCTTATTTTCTCCCAGAATCACCTGATTCTTTTCCATATCCTTCCGGCAGACATACATCGGGTGAGGCAGCGCCAGTCCCAGACCCTTTCTCTGACCGATGGTATATTTAATAATTCCCTTATGCCTTCCCAGAACCTTTCCATCCTGATCCACAAAATCCCCATCCGGGTAGTCTTTTCCTGTAAATCTGCGGATAAAGGCCGCGTAATCTCCGTCAGGCACAAAACAGATGTCCTGGCTCTCATGCTTTCTGGCATTGACGAATCCCTGCTCCTCCGCAATCCTGCGTGTCTGCTCCTTACACATTCCTCCTAAAGGGAACATCACATGAGCCAGCTGGTCCTGGGTCAGAGAATAAAGAACATAA
>Ga0214925_100353_pt1 | contig 26172 bp, 23 predicted proteins | sample Stichaenrichment_FD_168299 | JGI IMG/M metagenome (GOLD analysis project Ga0214925, IMG submission 168299) | Xylose enriched microbial communities from anaerobic bioreactor in Madison, Wisconsin, United States - 63SRT | ecosystem: Engineered > Bioreactor > Anaerobic > Unclassified | place: USA... | reverse complement strand
TCGCTGTTGACAACTATTTAATATTACCATGCTGAGAAGTGATTGTCAACAAAACTTTTGAATTAACTTTTTGATTGAATCCGTTTGGCTTGTTCACTCACTGAAACAGCATAAATAAATATACCGAATAAATCGCGATTCGTCAAGGCATAAATTCAAAAAAATAGGATTAACGACTCACAAGGTACCGGGCTTGTTTCTGCATATAGACGATAGTGAAGCTAAAGCCGAACAACTAAGAATCATACGGCAAATTAATTCGGAAATAAAAGTGGTATACACGTTAAAAGTCAACTATCTAACATTAGTGTTTCGTCTTTTTGTTTTTCGATTTTTTTTGAATACAAAAAGAAAAAGTTTCAATAACCTCGCGTAAAGCAAGCCTATTGAAACTTTAACTTAAGTATACGGTCTATTCTTTTTCAGAGTTATCTTCTGGTCTCATAGTTGGGAAAAGAAGAACATCTCTAATAGATGGTGCATCTGTCAACAGCATAACCAAACGATCAATGCCGATCCCCAAACCACCTGTTGGCGGCATACCATACTCCAGAGCCTCAATATAATCTTCATCAATACCTTCAGCTTCGTCATTACCTTCTTGACGTTCTTTAACTTGAGCTTCGAAGCGCTGACGTTGATCAATTGGATCATTCAATTCAGTAAAGGCATTAGCAAATTCGTTTGTTAAAATATACAGTTCAAATCGATCAGTGAAACGTGGGTCTTCTGCATTTTTCTTTGCCAAAGGAGAAATTTCAACCGGATGACCATAAATGAAAGTTGGCTGTTCCAACTTAGGTTGAACAAGTTCCTCAAAGAATGCATTGATAATATGGCCTGTTTTCCACCATGGTTCGTAATGGATATGATGCTCATCAGCCAATTTCTTTGCAGCATCATCATCCATTGGCTTCCAGAAATCAATCCCAGTATACTCTTTAATTGCATCAACCATGTGTTGACGCTTAAATGGCTTATCCAGATCAATTGTATGACCCTGATAAGTAATCATCCCATCATCGGTTACAGTCTTGGCAGCGGCCTTAAAAATGCCCTCTGTTTCATCCATAACATCGTGGAAATCATAGTAGGCAACGTATGATTCAAGCATCGTGAATTCCGGATTATGTCTGGTATCCATTCCTTCATTTCGGAAAACACGACCAATCTCATACACACGCTCCATGCCACCAACGATTAATCGTTTCAGATGTAATTCAAGAGCGATTCTCAAGTACAAGTCAATGTTCAAAGCATTGTGATGGGTAATAAATGGACGAGCGTTGGCACCCCCCGCTTGATTATGCAGCACTGGCGTTTCAACTTCCAAATAATCATGAGAATCCAAATAATTACGAATGGCCGTAATGATATGGCTTCGTTTATGGAAGCGATCAAAGCTATCCTGGTTCGAAATCAAATCAAGATAACGTTGACGATATTTTTGTTCCTGGTCCTGAAGTCCATGCCACTTGTCCGGCAATGGTCTGAGTGCTTTTGAAAGGAAAGTAACGGATTCAGCTCGAACGGTTAACTCACCCATATCGGTTTTAATAATCTGTCCCGAAATACCTAGGTGATCGCCAATATCTGAGCGTTTGAAAATATGATAGATATCATCACCAACGATATCCTTGCGCACATAAATTTGAATTTTGCCTGTACGATCTTTTAAATCAGCAAAACCAACTTTACCTTTACCACGTTTTGCCATCATCCGTCCTGCAACAGTGACTTTCTTATTTAAATTCATCAAATCATCTTTGTCAGTATTGTCGAACTCGTCATGAAGCTGCGTAGCTAAATAGGTACGCTGAAACCGATGTCCAAAAGGATCGATTCCTTCCTTCCGCAACTCGTCCATCTTTTGCCGACGAACAATCATTTGATCATTCATTTCTTTATCTTTGGCCAATGTCAAACCTCCTACGATAATAAACTACTAATTATGATACCACAAAACGACTTCCTTTATTGGGCCATTTGTTGATGACGTGCCTGTCTTTGGGCATTCTTTTCCAAGAATTGATCAAAAATATCATCCATTGCCTGTTCACCATCTGCATTGACCAATGCAACCTTGGTCCTTGCAGAATGAGAAATACCTTTTAAGTAATAACCGGACTGCCCACGAAATTCGTGTGAACCAACGTGATCACCTTTAAGTTCTACAAGGCGATGCAGGTGTTCTTTTGCTGTTGCGATCTTTTTTTCAGGGGTCGGTTCCGGTAAAATATCTCCAGTTTCCAAATAATGTTCAACCTGACTGAGGACCCACGGATTTCCTTCAACAGCTCGTCCCATCATGACAGCATCAGCGCCCACATCCTCCAACATCTTTTTTGCATCCTGTGGGGTTCTGACATCCCCATTCCCCATAAAAGGAATGTGTAATTGACCAGCAACCTCTTTAAGAATATCCCAGTTTGCATGTCCCATATACATTTGTTTACGGGTCCGCCCATGCATTGCAAGAGCCGACGCACCGGCTCGCTCAGCAGCTAACGCATTTTCAACAGCGTAAATATGATCTTCATCCCAGCCCGTTCTCATCTTTACTGTCACCGGCTTTTTAACAGCATCTGTCACGTATGAGACCATTTCATATACTTTTTTAGGATCAAGCAGCCATCGTGCTCCAGCGTCGGTCTTAACAACCTTGTTGACAGGACATCCCATATTAATATCAATAATGTCAGCAGCCGTATTTTGATCAACAAATTTAGCAGCTTGTACCAAAGTTTCTTTCGTTCCGCCAAAAATTTGAATGCTCATTGGATGTTCTCTAGGGTCCACGAACATCATATCAAGCGTTTTTTTGTTTTTATACATAATACCGCGATCTGAAATCATTTCACAGACCACTAGCCCAGCACCAAACTCTTTACAAATAATTCTAAAAGCCGAGTTGGTTACACCTGCCATAGGTGCAACGACAACTTGGTTTGGAATTGTAATATCACCGATTTTCCATTCCATAACATTCACCTCAAAGCTCAATTCTCAATTTTCTTCAAAAGTCCGATAGCTATATTATCACATCTCGTCATAAATAAATAGTTCACAACCAATCAGAGAAATCATCTTTATGAAATTTGATTTGATAAAAAGCAACCAATGAGAGCGACTATTTTGATTGGCCTTTCTTTTGTTTTGCGACATCAATAATTGTCTTTAGTTCATCTTCATTATATCGATATTTTGATTGACAAAAGTTACAAGTAACGTTAACGCCTTTGTCCTCTGTCAACATTGTTTCCAATTGATCAACCGAAATACCGGAAAGATCCTTTGCAAATTTTTCTTTGGAGCAATCACAGTAAAACTCAACCGGCATCTGATCCAAAATGTGTAAATTACGCTTACCAAAAATCAAATCAAGAATCTCTTCCGGGGTTTGTCGATCCAACAATAATTCCGAAATCATCGGGATTTCCTTAATGCGATTAATGACTTTGGTGATTGCTTCATCACTTGCACCGGGAAGCGTTTGAATCAGATAACCGCCAGCCGCACCAATTGAATGATCCTCATTAACAAACACCGAAACGCCAACAGCTGAGGGAATCTGTTCGGATTGAGCTAGGTAGAATGTAAAGTCATCACCAATTTCACCAGAGGCTAAAGGTACACTGCTTGTATAAGGATCCTCATTTGCTGAAGCTCGAGTGACTTCCAAGAAACCATTAACGCCCACTGCCTTACTAACATCAATCCTATGATTGTCATTTAAAGGCAAATGAACATGAGGGTTTTGAATGTATCCTTTGACGTGACCTTTTGAATCACTATCGGCAACGATTCCGCCAACCGGGCCCTGCCCATTAATCTTAACCGTAATTGCTTCACCGCTTTTATCAACAGAAGCTGCCAACATAACGGATCCAATTAATGTTCTCCCTAATGCAGCCGATGACGCACTCCAGGTATCATGATCTTTTTGAGCTGTAGTCACAGTGTCTTTTGCATTAACTGCATAAGCACGAAACATGCCATCGGTTGTTGTTGCCTTTACCAAATAATCTTTCATAAACTATCTCTCCGTTCGTTCATAATAAAAACGAGTTTAGAGGCGAAATCGCCCTAAACTCATCTTTAATAAATCGTCTACTTACTATCATCATGATGATCATCCTGATTGGACTGATCACTATTTTGTTTTTGATCATTACTTGAAACATCATCGGGCTTTTCAGTCTTGTCGGAATCATTATTCGACTTGTTACTTTCGGATTGATCTTCGGAAGTTTCATTGCCTGTATGTTGTTTTTCAAGTTCAGCCTGACGTTCGGCCTCTTTACGTTCCAACTCACGTTTAGCTTCTTCAAAAGTTGCCGCACGTTCGCTAGGAAATTCACTTGTCTTTGAGTTTTCAGGCATTTCACCTGTATTCCAAAGAGATAGAATTTGCTTTTCGTCAAGTGTTTCATACTTCAACAATGCTTGAGCAATCAACTTATGCTTATCACGGTGTTCGCCAATAATCTTTTTAGCCGATGCATAAGCTTCGTTAGTCAATCGACGAATTTCTTCATCAACAGCAGCGGCAGTCTCTTGAGAATAACGAGGCCCATAAGTATCTTGAGCCGGGTTTTCAAGCTGCACATTGCCCAACCGTTCACTCATTCCATACTGGGTAACCATTGCCCGAGCAATATTAGTTGCTTGTTCAAAGTCGTTTGAAGCCCCAGAAGATTGAGAGTTAAAGACAAGTTCTTCAGCAGCACGACCACCCATCAAACCGGCAATCTGCTCCATTGCATCTCGCTTGGACATTAGTTGTTGATCCTCACGCGGTAGCATAATCGCATAACCGCCAGCTCGACCACGAGGCACAATCGTAACCTTGTGGACAACCCGAGCATCATTAAGAACCAAGCCAACAACTGTATGACCGGCTTCATGATAAGCAACCGTTTCCCGTTCTTCCTTCGAGATAACCCGATTTCGTTTAGCAGGACCGGCAATAACTCGATCTTCAGCCTCATCAATGTCACTAGCATCAATCTTGGTTTTGTTACGTCGAGCAGCCAATAGTGCAGCTTCGTTAAGCAGGTTAGCCAGATCGGCACCCACAAAACCAGGCGTTTGTTTGGCAATTTCGTGAAGATCAACATCGTTTGCAAATGGTTTATTCTTAGAATGAACCTTTAAGATTGCTTCACGCCCATTGATATCCGGACGTCCAACCAAAATCTTTCGATCAAAACGACCTGGACGGGTCAAAGCCGGATCCAAAACATCGGCACGGTTGGTAGCTGCAATGACAATGACACCTTCATTGCCACTAAATCCATCCATTTCAACCAGTAATTGGTTCAAAGTCTGCTCACGTTCATCGTGTCCGCCACCCATTCCGGCACCTCGACGACGACCGACAGCATCAATTTCATCAATAAAGATAATGGCAGGGGCAGCCTTCTTGGCTTGATCAAACAAGTCACGAACACGGCTGGCACCAACACCAACAAACATTTCAACGAAATCAGAACCGGAAATTGAATAGAATGGGACACCTGCTTCACCGGCAACCGCTTTAGCAAGCAATGTTTTACCTGTACCAGGAGGTCCCTCTAGTAAAACACCATGTGGAATAGTTGCACCCAGGGTTGTGAATTTACGCGGATCTTTCAAGAACTCAACAACTTCAACAAGTTCTTGCTTTTCCTCTTCCTCACCAGCAACATCTGAGAAGCGAACCTTGTTTTGCTTACTATCGGCTGGCTTGGCTTTGGATTTGCCAAAGTTCATCACTCTGCCGTTTCCACCGCCCTGACCGCCAGCACGGCCCATCATCATATAGAAGAACCAAACAAACAGTAACAGTGGCAAGACATAAACTAATAAGTTTACCCAAAAACCACTTGATTCTTCAGGCTTTGCATTCATCTTAATATCATTAGACTGCGCAGCCTTGGTGATTTCAGCAATTGAGGAGTTATTCTCAAGAACGGTTGTCGTGAATTTAGTGACATTCTTTGATTGGCTTTGATTGCCGCCAACCAAGAAACCACTATTCACTTTAGCCTTTTGACCTTGTCGATACTGGCCAGTGATCTTGTAAACACCGCCTGAAGGCTGAATTGAAAAGCTTTTTACTTTGTCACTCTTCAAGTCCTTAACAAATTGGCTTGATTGTACTTCCTGAGACTGTGTATTTGTACTACTTCCATTGAAAAAGTAGATAACACCCATTATCAGTAAGAAAATGACAATGTAAAATAGACTATTTTTAAAAAGCCCATTTTTATTTGAGTTCATCAACGTCCTCCTCAAAAAAATTATTCATGTTGATAGTCAAAATACTACCACAATTGACTATTTTTGACCATTAATTGTTTGTATAAATCTCTGGTTTTAAAACACCAATGTAAGGTAGGTTCCGATACTTTTCATCATAATCAAGACCATACCCGACCACAAACTCGTTTGGGACCTCAAAACCAATGAAATCCGAGTTTGCTTCCACTTGTCTGCCAGCAGGTTTATCAAGCAATGTACATACCTTAATAGAACGAGCACCACGCTTGGTTAAATTATCCATCAAGAATTTTAATGTCCGTCCAGTATCAACGATATCTTCAATGATCAAGACATCCCGACCGGAAACATCAGTCGAAATATCTGTCACAAGATCAACCTTTCCCGAAGATTGCGTCGTACCATGATAACTTGATACATCAATAAAATCAATTTCCATGTAAGTATCGGCCTGACGAACGATATCCGACATGAAAAAAGTGGCACCTTTTAATACCCCAATAACAACCGGCACCTTGTCAGCATAGACTTTTTGAATCTGCTTTCCAAGCCTTTTGCAGGCTTCGTCAATTTGCTCGGTACTATAAAGAACTTTTAAGATGTCGTTATTCATTGTCAATTCCTTTTCTTTCTGAAGTTGATTGTTTTTTGTCCTCGATCAAATAAAACACTTTTCCCAAATTTTCGGAAAAAAAGGCACTTTTCAAACCAGGGACCGCTAGGATTTCGTCTTGAGATGTCATCAAAACATTGGTATCTAAACGATCTTCTTGCGGAATTTTTGCATTAATCAAGACGCGACTCACTTTTTGATGACCACCATTTTTCAGTCTCAGTCGATCCCCATTACGCCAATGCCGGATAATTAATGGAAAATCTTTTTCTGATAAATGGAATGTGGTGATCTTATAATTCCCCAAAATTTTCGTTGTAAAAACACCAAACCTTGATCCGTCCTTTAACGAATACCATCGGTCTAATATTACCATAAATTGCTCGTCATTTTTAGGTTTTATAACATGATTGTCGACTTTTTTTACAATCGTTAATTTTTGATAGCTCTTTATAAATAACCACCCGTTCGGTAAAGAAAGTGTCCCTTGCGGCTTTGCGGTATTTGTCATTAATCGATGGATTTCCTCGAATTGATTTAGCGGTATATTTTGAATCTTTAGTTTTTTTTCAATCAAAAATTTAACCAGGCTTATCTGAACATCATCTGAATAAGATGTCATTAATTTTCTGCTCAAAGTGAGCTGACGCCCTGGCTTGAACGAAGAAAGAATTTCCTCTGCAGTTGGTCGCATCAATTCTTGATTAACCTCAATTAATGTTTTCAACTGCTTTGAATAGTCCACAAAGTGTTTAAGCATCCGAGGATTTTCTTGCTTCATTTTGGGCACGATTTGATGTCGAAACCGATTTCTTTGAATGGTCAGATCCCGATTTGTCTCATCCTCAAACCATTTGATATGCACTGAGGATGCAAATTGATGAATCTCTTTTTTACTGAAGTGAAGTAACGGTCGAACAACACTTCCAAATGAAGTTGGCCGTTGTTCAGCAATCCCGATTAATGACTCAATTTGTCCACCACGAACCAATTTCATTAACATTGTCTCTGCTAAATCATCTCCGTGATGCGCTGTTAATAAGACCGTTGCTTGATTTTCTTTCAAAACGCGTCGAAAAAAACGATAACGAAACTCGCGCGCGGCTGCCTCAATTCCGTGTTGGGGATGTTGCTTACGATTCCATACTGCTTGAACAAGCTTTAGGTGATGATCAGAACAATATTGTTGAATAAAGACCGTTTCCCGTTTGCTTTGTTCCCGTAAGCAATGATCAACATAAGCCACAATGATCTGTGGTGAACATTGATCCAAATGTTCCAATAGATAAAGAAGCGTCATTGAATCAATCCCCGTCGAAACCGCAACCACAACAGGTTGATCAGTCTTCCACCAATTATTTTGAAGAACCATTTGGTTGAATTTTTGCTGTAAACTCACTGGTTTATAATAACCTTTCTTGTAGGACACAGAACTTATCAATTCAAAATAAAAAGCCGAACTCAAAACCAATTTTGGTCTTGCTCCAGCTTTTCAACTATTAAAAATCAATCACTCATTTTAACTTCGACGACCACCACGACCGCCACGCTTACCCTCCGTGTTTTTACGAAGCGTAGCAAGACGATCCTCGCTTTGTTTAAGAAAGCCCGACATCAAATCATCAAAGCTTTCTGGATGACTTCCAGAATGATTACCGCGATTACTGCTAGAATGGTTGCCTCTGGAATGATGACCGTGGTTCTCATGATAATCATGAGAATTTTCATGCTCATGTTCATTGTGGTGTGAATAATTGCCATGACTTGATTCGTGATCCCCCTCATGGCTTGACGAATCCGTTGCTTTTCGAATTGAAAGACTAATTTTATTATTTCCTTCAATTTTCAAAACTTTGACGGTCACTTCATCGCCAACTTTCAAAACATCATGAATATCTTTAACAAATCCGTCAGAAACTTCGCTGATATGAACTAGGCCAGTTCGATGATCACCTAAATCAATAAATGCACCAAAATTTGTAATTCCGGAAACTTTACCGTTAACTTTTTCCCCAACTTCAATTGCCATTAAAAAAATTGTTCCTCCTATTAGTTCTAAGTACAACTAGTATAGCATATATAGTTTTACAACGGGAAAACAAATTAAAGATTAATGAAGTTTACCTTAATTCTGTTTTATTTCCCTAATATAAGTAAAACACAACTTTTCTTTTCCAGCGAGAATTTTGGTACAAAAAAGTTGGGGTATAACGATCAATCAACCCCAGCTTTTTTCATATCTTATTCAATAATCAATTTTATTTGACTTATTCGTTTCCGTTATTAACATCTTTAGGCGCCTGGTTCGGGAAACTGTAGACAGTTTCACCGGGTTTGGTATAGTAATACCGATCACGGATAAGCTGTTCAACATAATCTTTATCATTAAGTTGTGAAACCCGCGCAGTTAACCGTTTATGATTAACCTGCTCTTTTTTTACCTTTTGCTTTTGCTTGGAAATTTGAACATTGACAGCCGCATAGTTAACCTTTGCCCTCACAATTTGAACAGCAAAGATTAATGCAAAAATCATAAAGACAGAAAAGATGATACAGGCCCGCTTTCTTCGTCGACGACGAACAGAAAGAGACGCTTTCGTTGTCTGAAACTCAAGCTCGCGTTTTCTAGTATAATCATTTTCTAATTTTTTGATTTTCTGCTGTTGTTGCACCATGTTCAATCCCCCTGAATTAAAACACTTTCTAATTTTAAATTATAACAACAAAAGCGCGTTTGTCTATACAATTCAAGGGTTCTTAATAAATTTATTTATTCGTTTCTAAAATCATGCTCATAATCTTCCGAAACAATCTCGTACATTTTTTGAGCATCATCTTTCTTAGTTGTGTCTAAAAGCGCTTTTACCAAGATCGTCAGCGTCTTATTTCCAAACTTAATCACAATTGTGTCATTTGTACTGACATCCGAAGAAGATTTTGCAATTCGATCATTAATCGTAATACGTCCCTTATCGGCAATTTCTTTTGCCACAGAGCGTCGCTTGATAATCCTGGAAACTTTTAAAAACTTATCAATTCTCATTTTTTCACCTTTTAACCTATCTTAATTTAATCCTTCTCATCAATTTACTAAGCAGTGGAATGGCAAACCATTCTCGTATCGAGAAAACTTTTAATCGTTTACAACCATAGAAAAACATCGCAATGCCTATTGGAATACAAATGACAACCACTATTAATGATTGCAAGCGACCAGGTGCAAACAATCCGATATTGTCAACAAGCCGACTTAATCCTCCAACAACTATCATCATAGCCAATAAAACGCTGGTCAACTTTATTAGCTGAACGCCATCAATTAAATGTGATAAATACCGGGAAGCTATCAACTTCATTAAAAAGATCATGACAATCAGTCCGATTAATGTTGCAGCACTAGCCCCAATGATTCCAAAGGTCGCAACCAGCCATTTATTAATGATAAGTTTAACAACAAAGCCGCAAGTAATTGCAAGCATTGTTGGTGCATAATAGCCGCGTGCTTGAAGTACCATATTGTACGTTAAAATAATAGTTGTCAGTACAATGCTGAAGCAATACACAGCAATCGTCAAATTTAACTGGGCTGTCGAAAAAAGCAGCCCGTTAATATCAGGCATCAGCACAAATAATCCCGCACTCATCGCCATCGATATTGCTAGATTTACTCGTACATTAGTCTTTGACAGATGTAAAAAAGTAACATCCTGTTTTCTGACATTTGCCAACGATAAACTTGGCAGCGCCGCTGTAATTGATGCAGTTGTCACAACCATTCCCAATTGAACCAACGTCTGGGAACGATCATAAATGCCCTTAATATTTTGTGCTTCGACAAAAGAAAGACCGAAGTCCCGGAGACCGGAAACAACCGAAAATGAATCTACTAATTGAAGCAGCAGCATCACTGCGGAAACCAAGCACAGCGTCCCACCTTCAAACAATATTTTTGTAAAAAGTCGCCGGTAAACCTGTCGATGACTCGATTTGGGCAGGCGTGCCCTGACAACATGATAGTATACTGACACTAACGCACACAGCCCCGCAATCGGAGCAGACAGCATCGCCAGAGTTCCAATAGTATATGGATCTGCAAAGTGTCGAACAGCCCAACCGGCTGATACCAAAATGAAAGTCACGCGTACGACTTGCTCAATAACCTGTGAATAAGCAGTGGGCCGCATATCCATTTGGCCTTGAAAATAACCACGCCAGGTAGATAAAAACGGTCCTAAAAGAAACATCCAGCTAACCGCCCTTATGACCGGTGCCAGCCGACTATCACTCATCGCTTGTGCAATAAAACCGGATCCAAATTGAAGGAGTAAAAAGAAACCGACTGATAAGAAGGTCACAATCACTTGAATTCGATAAACCAAGGCAATCCGGTCTTCTGGATTCTTAACGTCAACAACCAACTTTGAAATAAATAACGGCAGTCCAGTAAGTGCCACCGTCATGCCAATTCCATAAATTGGATAAATTTGCTGATAGACATAAAAGCCAACATTTCCAACCATATTTTGAAACGGCACCCGATAAACAGCGCTTAAAAACTTTGCAACAAACGATGCAATCGTTAGCAAAAAAGTCCCTGCTAAAACTTGTTTTCGCCGTGAATTATTTGTCATTTGAGGTTACCTTATTGGCCTGATGCTTCTTTCTTGTATTCGTCAATGATTTACTTAATGCAATAATTTGGTCCAACCAATCTTTCATATTGGGCTGAACAGTCAACACAACTTGATACTTATTGTCCGCACTATTAATGGTTGCTCGAAATTTGGTCTGCGCAATTGCAGCCAACAATTCCTTACTGGTAAATTCTTCACTTGCCTGTTTAGCAAATGTAAGTGTTACCCTCGGCCCGTCCTGATGAACTTTTTCAATCATTGCTTTATCAGCGTACATTTTCATTTCGGAAATTTTTAACAAATTAGCAACCGGCTCATTATAATCGCCAAAACGATCAATCAGATCATCCGTTACTTCGTTTAGCTGATCTTGATTTTCAATTTGACGGATTCTTTTATAAATTTCAATTTTCTGTTGACTATCCTGAATATAATCACTTGGCAAATAAGCCTCAAGATCAAGTTCGACTGTGGCATCCGTTTTAAAGACTACGTTTTTGCCACGTTTTTTCGAAACGGCATCGGATAACATTTGCGTATACAAATCATACCCCACCGAATCCACAAAACCCGACTGCTGTTTACCTAAAAGATTCCCGGCACCTCGAATTGAAAGATCCCGCATTGCAATTTTAAAACCGGATCCCAGCTCAGTAAAATCACGAATGGCTTCCAAACGTTTCTCACCAATTTCGGTTAAAACCTTATTTGGCTGATACATAAAATAGGCATACGCTACCCGGCTGCTTCGGCCAATTCGTCCTCTTAATTGATAAAGTTGGGAAAGGCCCATATGATCGGCATTCTCTACAAACAATGTATTCACATTGGGAATATCGACTCCCGTTTCAATAATAGTGGTTGTCACCAGGACATCGTATTCACCATTGACAAAATCATATAAAATATCTTCCATTTGGTTTTCAGTCATTTGTCCATGAATGTACGCAATTCTCGCATCTGGGACCAATTCACTTAATTGAGAAACCGTTTTTTCAATATCCGCTACCCGATTATGCAAATAAAACACTTGGCCGCCACGAGCCATTTCCCGTTCAATCGCTTCACGGATGGTCCCGGCATTTTGCTCAATCACATAGGTTTGAATAGGGTAACGATTCGAAGGTGGTGTCTCAATCACAGACAAATCTCGAACACCCATCATCGACATATTCAACGTCCGTGGAATTGGCGTAGCCGTCAACGTCAATACATCAACATCCGTACGCATTTCCTTGATTCGCTCTTTATGCTTAACACCAAATCGTTGTTCTTCGTCAATAATCAGTAAACCAAGGTTACTGAATTTAACATCCTTTGACAAAAGCCGATGAGTTCCGACAACCACATCAACAGTCCCTTTTTTCAAGCCTTCCAAAGTTTCCTTAATTTGAGCAGTCGTTTGAAATCTGGAAAGAACCCTCACTTCGATTGGATAATCACTAAATCTCTCAAGCATCGTTTCATAATGCTGCTGTGCCAAAATAGTTGTTGGTACAAGAAAGGCAACCTGTTTACCGACCTCGACTGCCTTAAAAGCTGCTCGCAAAGCCACTTCGGTTTTACCATATCCAACATCGCCGACCAACAATCTGTCCATTGGTTTATTGTGCTCCATATCATGCTTGATTTCATCGGCACTCCGCAATTGATCCGGCGTTTCCGTATATGGAAAACGTGCTTCAAATTCATTTTGTAGGGAATCGTCAGGTGGATAAGCGTAGCCCTTTTCTGCATCCCGTTTTGCATACAATTCAATCAGATCATCAGCGATATCTTCGATCTTTGATGCAACCTTACGTTTCGTTTTCTGCCATTCACTGCCACCAAGTTTATTAATCCTCGGCTTCTTATCTTCAGAAGAAACGTATTTTTGAATCATATTCAACTGAGTGACAGGGATAAAAAGTTTGGCACTGTCCCGATAAGAAATTGTCAGGTAGTCCTGATGCTTGCCATCAACCTCCATCGTTTTCATGCCTTCATAACGGCCAATACCGTGGTTGACGTGGACAACGTAATCGCCAGGCTTTAAATCAGTGTAACTTTTAATCCGTTCTGCGTTATTGAAGGTTGTTTGTCGCGGACGTTTTTTAACAATCGTTCCAAACATTTCCTTTTCGGTAATCACAACCAATCCCGCAATCGGGAGTTCAAACCCATTCTCTAAATTGCCGTGAACCAGTTGAACCTGGTGTAACAAAATAGCCGACATCTCGGTTTGTGTAGCTGCAATTTCAAAATCAGAAAGTGTTTGCGCCACTTTTTGCATTCGATTTTGATCCTGAACCATAATAATAACAGACTGTTTTTGCTTCTGCCATCTCCCAATCTCAGTTCGAAGCATCGGCATTTGTGAAAAGAATTGCTGCATCGGTCGCACGGTAATATCAACAATTGCATCTAACCGCATTCTCCCGAGGCCCTTTTGAAAAAGTGAGAGAATAAGCGTTGCCTTTTTGTTTACTTTAAAAATCTTTTTAAAATCATTGGTATAATTCGTCGATGGCAATAATTCATGATTTTTAATTTTATCGGTCAGCCAAACATCGTCATCACTTTCCAGTTGGCGTTGAGAATCCGTTATTCTCGAATAGTCGTCAAAAACCACAACACCGTCATCTGACAAGTAATCCAGCAGCGAGTTTGACTGATCATAAAATAAATTAGCGAACAATAACCATTTAGGATCATTTAACCCATTTTCAAGATCCATAATTTGAGGCTCAATAGCATTATTGATTTTTTTGGCAGACTCATCATCCAGCTTTGCTTTTTCAGATGCTAATTGGTCTTTTAACTCACCAGCGACCCTTTGCCTTTGCTGATCGGTGATCAGTAAATCAGTTGCAGGAAGTATCTGGATGGTATCAATTGTTTTTATGCTACGTTGATTTGAAACATCAAAGAGTCGCATGGAATCAACTTCAGTGTCAAAGAAATCAATTCGTACCGGATCCTGGTTATTTAAGGGAAATACGTCCAAAATTGACCCACGAATTGAAAAATCTCCCGGTGCAGCCACCAACTTCTGAAACGTGTAGCCCATTTGGTGTAGCTTCAGCTTTAACTTTTCCAAATCATATTCCGAATCCATATCAATTGTTAGCTCGGCATCTGAAAATTGATCAGGCGACGGCAGCAATCGCTTTAATCCGGAAACAGACGTTACGATAACTGCTGGTTCGCCACTGATCAGCTTATTCAGTGCGAGAACCCGTTGTGCTTTATATTCCGGAGAACTTGTTGCAAGCTCGGCTGCACCCATTTCTTCAACCGGAAATTCAAAGATTTGATCATCTTCCAGCAAATTAGAAAAGTCACTGACCAGTTGATCTGCATGAAATAACGTATCAACAACCATCACTACCGGTCGCGTCGTTGTCTTAAGCAGGTTATCAATCAAGAGTGTCCGAGCTGAACCGCTAATGCCTGTGATCAACTGTCGACTATCAACTTTGAGATTTGATGCAATCTGGGTAAACTGAGGCATTTTAGTAAGTAATTGATCGAATTGCAAAGTTATCGTCCTTTCACTAATTGTAACGATTCTCCAATTCAGGAATGGTCACATCGTCAAGCCAATCTTCAAGTGCATTGACAGCATTGTCAGTCGCAATTTTAAATTCCGGAAGTTGTGATTTCGAAAAACGGCCTAAAACGTAATTCACAACAGTATTGTTCTTGTCGGGGTGCGCAATGCCAACTCGAATCCTTGAAAAATGTTCAGTCCCCAAATTATTGATAAGACTTTTAATACCATTATGCCCACCGGCAGAACCTTTATCTTTGATTCGAATTTTTCCGATCGGCAGGTCCATATCGTCATGAACAACAATGACATCTTTATTTTCAATTTCAAAATAGCTCATTAGCGGTTTAACAGCGATTCCCGAATCATTCATAAAAGTTGTTGGTTCAACGACCAAAACTTTTTGACCATTCACGAATGCGGATCCCATTTTAGCATTCATCTTTCTGGTTTTAATACTAATGCCATGTTTTTTGGCAAACTCTTCAACCACCATAAAACCGGTGTTATGCCTGGTACCATCATACTGTGGTCCAATGTTACCTAAACCAACAATCATTTTCATTACTATCATTATCCTCACATTCTTACAACACAAAAGGCTGAACCAGTTAGTTCAGCAGTTGTTGACATTAAATTATCAAGTCAGATTGAGCTTCAAATTAAGCCTGTAGCATAAATTATAGCATAATTGTCGTTACGTGAGGGAAGTTGTGAAACAGGTTAATCTGTTCTGCTTTTTGACAACCTGCCCCATTTTTTAGCAGCAGAAAGGTTTTTTTCTTGTTAGAAACGATAAATGAGGTAAACCACCATGCAAGACAGGTCTTTCATCAAATTGGTCTAGATACCAATTGAGCAAGCTTTGTATATCCTTGCAACGCCATTCATCACCCTCTAATCAAATTATTATAAAGTAATTTGTGAAAATCAAAACTACCATGTGGTATAATTAAAAGCGATAAAAAATGATTAGGAGATGATTATTTTGGCTTTAGAACGTCAAAAAGTTGCGTTAATCGGTGACGGTGCAGTTGGTTCTTCCTATGCATACGCCATGATGCAACAAGGTCTTGCAGAAGAATTTGTCATTGTAGATGTTGTGAAGGAACGAACTGTTGGTGATGCATTGGATCTTGAAGATGCTCAAGTATTTACTTCACCAAAACACGTCTACTCTGGTGACTATGAAGACTGTCATGATGCTGACTTAGCTATTATTACCGCAGGTGCACCTCAAAAACCCGGTGAAACCCGTCTTGACTTGGTTAATAAGAACCTGAAAATTATGCAGGCAATTATTAAACCGTTAGTTGCTTCAGGCTTCAAAGGTGTTATCGTGGTTGCCGCTAACCCAGTTGATATCTTAACCTACGCTGCTCAAAAGTTCTCAGGATTCCCTAAGAACAAAGTGTTTGGTAGTGGGACATCATTAGATTCAGCTCGACTCCGAGTGGCTCTCAGCAAGAAGTTAAACATTAGTTCACAATCCGTTGACGCTTATATTTTAGGTGAACATGGTGATTCTGAATTTGCTGCATACTCCGCTGCACGTGTCGGTGGTGAACCATTCTTAGACGTTGCAAAACGTACCGGCTTGTCAGATGATGATTTGGCAACTATTGAAGATCAAGTACGTCATAAAGCATACGAAATCATTAACCGAAAAGGGGCAACCTTTTATGGAGTTGCCACTTGCTTGATGAGAATTTCACGTGCAATTTTGCGTGATGAAAATGCCATCTTACCTGTTGGCGCACCAATGAACGGTGAATATGGCTTAAATGATGTTTATATCGGCAGTCCAGCTGTTATTAACGGTTCAGGCATCGAAAAAGTGATCGAAGTACCTCTTAACGATAAGGAAAAGGCTGCAATGAAGGCCTCTGCAGAAACACTCCAAAAGACAACTAAAGATGGTATGGATCAACTTTAATACGTTTTTGGATTAAGAGTTGAGGTTGGGATAAAAGACATTTTGCCCAACCTCTTTTTTGCTGCCATCTTTATTTGTGACCATAATTAACCTCATTCTTGTCTAATAACCAAATGGTATTTTGGTTAGCAATTAATGAGAATTTATCATTTTTATTAGTACTGTTCTGAATGCGGCTATGGTATCATAATCATATACAGCTTAAGTTGGAGGAATTAAAAAATGCTATTAAAAACACTTGTTAAGCCTAAAGAACGTCTAGTTACCGTTAAAGAGGACGCCACTCTTGAGGAAGCCCTAAAAGTCCTTGAGGATTCAGGCTATCGTTGTGTGCCAATTCTTGATGAAACAGGTTCTATTTTCCGGGGAAATATCTACAAAATGCACATTTATCGTCACAAATCTCGTGGTGGTGACATGTCATTGCCCGTTACCACACTCTTAAAAAATGCAACCAAATTTGTTAACGTCAATTCTGCGTTCTTCCAAGTGTTCTTTTCCATTAAGGACTTGCCTTATATTGCAGTCCTTGATGCTCAAAACCATTTCTATGGTATTTTAACCCATACCCGATTGCTAGACATGCTGTCACAATCTTGGAATGTTAATATCGGTAGCTATGTTCTGACCGTTGTTTCAAGTGGCGAACGCGGTGACCTTGAAGAAATTGCAAAAATCATCACAAAATATACTAATATTGCAAGTGTTATTTCTTTGGATGCTCAAGAGGGTGAACTCGTTCATCGAATTATGTTTACTTTACCCGCGGAGGTTGACCAAGATCGCCTTAACCGAATTATTGCAGCTTTGGAACGAAAAGAATTTCGTGTGCCGGAAGTTGAGAATCTAAAAGAAGAAAATAAATAATCTTCGCTAAATATGACCATCAATAAAATCGCCTTCATGCTATCAGTTACAATAGTAACTATCATGAAGGCGATTTTATTGTTCCATTTACTTCTAATTCATTATTCTTAATTAATTTCAAAATTTATGACAAATAAAGAACAGCTATTTTAGTTTAAAAGCCAAATAAATTGCTGCCTCTATATATACTTTTCATACATCTCGTTGAAAGTTTATCTAATAATCCAAGCAGAGATATAAACCATCGCGTTTTTCTCATTTTCCCTAGTAACATTCAATGATTCTTGAATGTTGCTATATGTATTCTGGTCTTTCACGCGTTTTTGCCTAATCCCAAACTAATTCGAATTGCCTTATCTACTTTAGCCATCGTCGAATTATTTAAATGGGTAACCTTATCTTTTAATCGTTGCTTATCAATCGTTCTAATCTGTTCCAATAAGATAACCGAGTCTCTTTCAATGCCATTATTGGCAGATATTCCGACATGAGTTGGCATCTTAGGTTTCGAGATTCTCGCGGTTATGGCAGCGACAATGACAGTTGGACTGTAATGATTGCCAATGTCATTCTGAATAATTAATACAGGCCTCATTCCACCTTGTTCAGAACCGACAACGGGTGATAGATCAGCGTAGAAAATGTCTCCACGTTTAAAAATAACGTCAGTCACCCTCACACCTCCCATCATCGCATCATGTTAATTTATTTAATAAAAATTCCGTAATCTCCGTCGATACTGTGCTAAATGAACGTCAGCATCTTCTTCGCAACACGAAAAATCATGGCTGATTTCACGATTCAGAGTTGCCATTTCACGATATCCGTTCATTAATCCACTAATTACTTTAGGATCATCAAAAAAATAGTTGATTGCAATTTCAACCGCTGCACTTTCTGAAATACCAACGTTTGTACAGAACTGATCCAATCTATCTGCAACCTGATCGTTGATCATAACTGAAAATTGCTTGTGATTAGTTGCCTTTTCCATCGTAATATCCCCTATTTTCCAAGATTACTTTACCTTCTAATATACCATGAAACTGTAAATAAAGCAGTATTGTCAAACATATTTTCTTTGTAGCCGCTCGCTAAAACCGCAAACAACTTCATAATTGATTGTTCCTAACTGATCCGCAATGTCATCAACGGTAATCTCATGTGCACCTGATTTACCAATAATTGTTACTACCGTATCAGTCCCATACTGCTTCGGTAATTTAATCATAAATTGATCCATACATACCCTGCCAACAATTGGGCAATATTGACCATCAACTAATACTGAAAATCCCTGCATTTTTCTGGGAAAGCCATCAGCATAGCCAATTGGAACAGTCCCAATCCATTCGTCCTCTTTGGTTTGATAAGTAGCCCCATAACCGATCGACTTACCCTTTGGCACCTTCTTAACATAACTAAGACCAGCTTGAAAACTCATTGCGGGAAATAGTGTATAAGGCGTCCTTGTAATTTCTTTACCTGAAGGGTTTAGTCCGTACGTTGAGATACCATATCGAACCATGTTTGCACCACAAACTTTATGCCAAAGACTTGTTGCCGTATTGGCCACATGAACATACTTCGGCCTCTTGTCAACAACTGCCAACATTTTTTGATAATTTTCGTATTGGTATTGAAAATACGTGTCGTCCTTGCTGTCAGCCGTCGCAAAATGCGTAAAAATTCCCTCAAAATCAAAGGTATCCTGATACTTTTTCAATACCAGCATTGCCTCTTGCAGTTCGTCAGGGGTCTGAAAGCCAATTCTTCCCATACCGGTATCCATTGCCAAATGCACATGAAGTTTCTCTTTAGAATCCTGCTGATTAAGAATAATACCAGCTGTTTTCAGCCACTCTTCCGAACTAACCGTTAGTGAAATATGACTATCGCGTGCAATGGGCGCAAAAGTTGGCTCTGTAATCCCCAACACTAAAATTGGTTCAGTAAAGCCCGCTTGTCGAAGTTCTAATCCTTCTTCAAGCAATGCCACACAGAAGCCTTTAGCACCAGCATTCTCAGCAATCCTGGCTACCTGAACCGCACCATGGCCGTAGCCGTTTGCTTTGACTACAACAAATAGGTCCGTTCCTGATTGAGTATGTGTAACAGCGTTTTTGACGTTGTTATAAATTGCTTTTTGATTAATGATTAATCTTGCGTTCCGCAAAGTTCCAACAGTCATTTTTTATCCTCTACTCTCTCTAAGATAACTTCGGTCATCACAATGTCGTCAGTATGAGATATCGAAACAAAGGCCTTACCATTAAAGGGATGTTCCAACACAATCGGCTTTCCTTTCGAATCATCAATAATTGTCAGGTCATGAAAGCGAACGGCTGAACCCAATCCGGACCCAAATGCCTTGGAATAAGATTCTTTAGCGGAAAAACGACCGGCAATGTATTCAACTTTTCTTTTCTCAGAAAAATCAGTCAGTTGTTCTATTTCTGACGCAGTTAAAATCCGAGCCACAAAATGGGCATTGTGGGCAATAGCCGCTTTAATGCGGTAAATATCTGTAATATCAATACCAAGTCCGGCAATCATAAATAAAGTCCTCACAAACTAACAAAGTTACAATTAATAATACCATATTTCTCTATGTAGGTAATAAAAGCCGGAACAAAAAAGTCTTTGCCCCAGCTTTTACTAACGGCTCAATTTAACGATATCGAGCTTATTTGTTTTTGATCGTAAATCGATGTTTACTGTTCGAATGACGATCATCTTTTCTCTTACGGTCACGGTTACCACCATTACTACGGCGATTCCGATTTCGTGAGGAATTACGATCATCGTTACGTCTATTATTCCAATGACCACCACCACGATGATTATTGCTGTTACGACGGCCGCCACTACCATGATGTCTTCGAGATAATGGACGTTCCGGTGTAATTTTAACTTTAACATAATCACGAGTCACATCGTTAAGCAAAGCAGCAACCAAATCAGTTGCTTCATACTCGTCTAAAAGCTTATCAGCCATTTTTTCATACTTTTCAGTATTGGTTCGTTTAATTAACTCTCCAATATCAGATTCAGCATTATTCAATTGGCCTACAAAGGCTTCTTGTTCTGTAGGCGGCTTCAAAGGCAGCATCCGCACTTTGGTCAACTTTTCGATTTCGTGCAGATAATCCATTTCATTAGGTGTCGTAAATGTAATTGAAACACCATGTTTTCCGGCACGACCGGTACGACCAACCCGGTGAACATATCCATCAGGATCCTGCGGAATATCATAATTATAAACATGAGTCACACCGGAAATATCAATTCCACGGGCAGCAACATCGGTTGCAACCAGAATATCAACTTTACCTTGTTTGAACTCATTCATAATTTGAGTTCTGCGTGCCTGTGTTAAATCGCCGTGGAGGCCTGCAGCATTATAGCCTCGTGCTTCGAGTCCCTTTGAAACTTCATCAACCCGACGCTTTGTCCGACAGAAAACAATCGTTACTTCTGGATCCTGTACGTCAAAGAATCGTGTCATCGTATCAAACTTCTCATATTCCTTAACCCGAACATAATACTGATCGATTAAGTCTGTGGTCAACTCTTTGGCCTTGATTTTTACTTGATGGGGATCCTTCATAAACTGCACGCCAACACGTTTAATTTGTGGAGGCATCGTTGCTGAGAAAAGAAGGGTCTGACGATCACTAGGTGTTTGCTTGATAATAGACTCAATATCATCAAGGAAGCCCATGTTTAACATTTCATCGGCTTCGTCAAGAACCAATGTCTTAACGTGCTCCAACTTCAATGTGTGTCGACTGATATGATCCAAGATTCTTCCCGGCGTCCCGACAATAATCTGTGGGTGACTCTTCAGAGAATTGATCTGCCGACGAATATCAGCACCACCATATACAACTTGAACCTTAGCTTTTTCGTCTTTGCCAAGTCGATAAACTTCTTCTTGGGTCTGAATTGCTAATTCACGAGTTGGTGAAATGATCAATGCCTGAACGTTTGGATTATTAAAATCCAAATGCTGTAAGATCGGCAATGCAAATGCCGCTGTCTTACCAGTACCAGTTTGTGCCTGGCCAATAACGTCTTCTCCATTAAGAACCATTGGAATGGTCTCAGCTTGAATTGGTGTGGCTTCTTCAAAACCACTGCTTGAGATTGCTGAAAGTAAGCTGTCCGATAGTCCTAATTCACTAAACTTCAAATATGTTTCCTCCTAAATTGGAACAGTAACAGTTCCGTAATTAACTGAAAAAAGTCCGTTTTCCGTAATGCGTTAACTACTTGACTAGATTTCTTTAAATTAATATAGCTTCTTTTTCAAAATATATCTACTTTTCAAAAAGTAACTTATTAAGTTTACATCGTTTACATTAAATACGCAAGGAAAACTCATCTTTCAATGATTAAGCCGTCAATTTCTCAACAATGTTTTCAAGGTGAATACCATGACTTGCCTTTAGCATAACTTCATCATTGGGCTGAATATCCCTTTTTAAATCATCAGATAACTGATCAAGCTGATCTGCTTGATAGTAATGTAGATTTTCAGGTGCAAATACCGGCTTCAATTTTTCATACAACGCCTGCATATCTTTGCCAACCAAATAAACAGCTGCAATTTCGTTCGAATCAATGTCATTTGCTAGTGACGCATGCATTTGAGGCGATTTATCACCTAATTCCAACATATCTCCCAAGACAACAATCCGGCGTCCCATAACATCGGTTTGGCTAAAAGCAGTCAAAACCTCCCTTGCCGCAGTTGGATTGGAATTATAGACATCACTCAAAATCTTTTCACCTTTGTTACCAGTGAGCCATTCTGTACGGTTTTTAGTTAAATCAAAGTGCGACAACTTTTGAATAATCTCAATCTGAGGAATCTGAAACAATTTGCCTACTGTAATAGCAGCCAACGCATTGTTAACATTATAGTCCCCCATCATTGGAATTGTCACTTTCTTATCCGGCCACAAATTCACTTCAAAAGAAGTGTTGTATTGCCCATCACTTGTCTTTGTTGCAAATACATCATCTGTATGGCTTCGGCCAAATGTCATCTTGGAGAAATCCACCTGTTTGGCACGTTCAATTAACAACGGTTCATCACCATCATAAATAAAGTAGCCGTCCGCTTTTAAACCATGGGTAATTTCCATTTTGGCGTCAGCAATTTTATCTCTGGTGCCAAAGAATTCAATATGAGCCTCACCAATCATGGTGATGATTGCGACGTCGGGTTCAACCAATTTCGATAGAAAATCAAGTTGTCCCGGTCGATCCATTCCCATTTCAACCACCAAAAAATCCGTATTTGACTCCATTTGTAAGATGGTATAAGGAACGCCGATCTCATTATTAAAGTTATCATATGTTTTGGTCACATTAAATTCCCCGGACAACACGGAAGCAATCATATCTTTGGTTGTTGTTTTCCCGTTACTTCCAGTAACCGCAATCACCCTTGGATTGATTTTTGTCAAATAATACTTGCTTAATTTTTGAAAGGCAGCCAAGGGATCATCAACGACCAAAGCCGGGATAGCAACCGGTAATCGATCAGTATGATCACTTGCCCAAAGCGTTGCGACAGCCCCGCCTTTGATGGCATTCTCTATGAAATCATGGCCATCGTGTGCGCCACTTAATGGAATAAAAAGCTGGCCCGGTGTCAGTCTACGTGTATCAAAACAAACACCATTCACTTCGGTTTGCAAAATTTTGTCAGTTTCATTTTCAATACTGGCATTAATTGCCTTGACAATTTCACCAATCGTCATCTTCATTTTTTTAGCGCTCCAATATAAAAATATAATTATCTTTTATTATAACAAAAAACAAGCGACTAAACATCCGTCGCTTGACTGTGCCATTGTAAATCCCACTTTGAGTGTTGAAGATCATAAGTTAAATCCCCAACATAGTCAGTATTGATTTCAATCTCCTTAGTTTTTAAAATAATCGAGACCTGATCCGGATCCTTTAAAACCCTTAGAGGAATATGATAAACCCGATTTTTTTCACGAAGTGCCCCAAAAACAATAAAGAGTCCGTCATTTGCGCGTGTAATTAACTTGATTAAAATCGAGTTATCAACGTCTTTAATAGCCAATGGCCGTAAAAAGACCCGCAACGTATTATGAATTTCTCTTAAATTGCGTTTTAAAGCGATCTCCAAAACATGGTTAACATCAGAAAAGCGACGGTAATAGGTTCTTGTCGCACCATTTCCCAAGTTAAGATAAATGTAATGGTTTAACAGCTTAGAGGAAAATGGTCGCCCCATTGGCGTCCCCATGTGACCCAAGTAAAGAAGTTCAGCAATTTCAAAGGGAGACAGCCCGTTAACACTGTCCTCATCATTAAAATCTATAAACTTTTTTTGCTTAGATGGGTTTCTTAGCAGGTAACGCCTAATTTCCCCTGCTCCTGTAATCAAATTAAATCTAGAGTGGGAGTTATACCCGTTTGCTGCATCTTCATCGCTATTAAGCAATATGATGTTATCCGGAAGTTCGTCCAGCCCATTGACGTAATCAGCAGCTGTAATCCCCGAAGATAAAATCATGTTTGAAATTGGATTAGTATTAATAAATATGAAATTACCCTTCATCGTTCATTTCTCCATCTTGATGTTTCAATTTTATTGTACTCCGGTTTAAAGCTCCTGTCTTGCGTTATTCAAAATTGATAAGTTTGCCCTTTAAGATAATACTTGGTATGATTAATGTTAATATACTATTAATTTGAGGTTGTTAAAATGACTAACGTTTTATTTGTCTGTCTGGGAAATATTTGCCGCTCGCCAATGGCAGAAGGATTATTTAAAAAACTAATCAGTGACCAAAATCTACAAGCTAAAATCAATGTTGACTCTGCAGGAATTAGTGACGAAGAAGAGGGTAATCAACCCCACCCCGGTGCACAAGCTGAAATGGCCAAGCATGGATTAGATATTTCAAATCTTCGTTCCCGACCAATCACAACCGCAGATTTTCATTGGGCAGACCTTATTATCGGTATGGATAGCCAGAATATTTATTATTTAAAACAAATGGCCGACTCGTCCGATCAAAAGAAAATTCATCTCTGTTTAGATATTGTTGAAAAAGAAGCTGGTCAAGATATTCCAGATCCATGGTATGATCATAAATTTGGTAGAACTTATCAGCAACTGTCACGCGCATTACCCAAATGGTTAGATTACGTTAAATCAAATCTGCATTAACTATTGGCGGGCCTCAAAAGGGCTCGCTTTATTTTTTGAGTTGCATCCCTAAGTTTAAAAGTTTTAACCAACCGGCCCCTAATCAATAGTCGACCTTTGCCAGTCGCATCACATGTCACCAATGTCACAATCGGTTTTTTAGTTTGCTTAATGACATCAACGCGTGTTGCGGCAATAAAGGCACGTTGATACACCTGATATTGATAAACCCTGTTCATATCGGTTAAGTAAATAGTCTGACCAACACGTGTTTTAAAGTATAATGGGCCAAACAAGATCTTTCGGTTAACCATATGATGACCAGCCAGTGGATAGTTTCCCCTTCCCATTTTTTGATTGGCTCTCATCGTCCCAGCTGCAAGGGCCAGCGTACTGTTAGAAACCCCCAGACCAATTGGCAGATGAATACCAGATTTAGGAATTAGGATTTGCCCTGCCTGTTCAATTTGTTGCGAATTCAGCCGTGATCTAAGTGCTGTTTCAAAATCTAGGGACTTTACTTTTTTAAAGTTATAACTGACATTTTGTTGATGCCGTTTACTTTTTTTCTGAGTTCGACGATTTGTGGCAGCAACCTCTTGACGGGTAACCTTAGGTTGATACGACCCGATCACCTTATTTTTAATGGGGCGATTAAAAATAAGAACCAGGGCAACTATGACCAGTAGCCCAAAAATAATATTAATGATACTTTTTTTGAGTAAATTTTTTTCATGTTTATCTCCCGAAATTGGGTGGACTAAGCGATTATCAAATTCATTGACACTAAGGAGGAAATGCATTGGCAAGGATAAATGATCATCCGAATTCATGGCGCAAAAACCTAACCGTTTTATGGTTTGGCACTTTCATGGCGGGAATTGGCTTTAGTGAAGTCATGCCATTTTTATCTCTTTACGTCGACACATTGGGAAATTTTTCCCATGACCAACTAAGTTTATACAGTGGATTTGCGTTCGCAGCAACCTACTTAGTCACTGCTCTCGCCTCTCCCTTTTGGGGAAAATTAGCAGACCGCACCGGTCGAAAATTGATGTTGGTTCGTGCTTCAGCTGGAATGGCAATTGTTTTTTTCTTAATGGGATTGGTTACAAATGTTTGGGA
>Ga0214925_100350_pt1 | contig 26576 bp, 20 predicted proteins | sample Stichaenrichment_FD_168299 | JGI IMG/M metagenome (GOLD analysis project Ga0214925, IMG submission 168299) | Xylose enriched microbial communities from anaerobic bioreactor in Madison, Wisconsin, United States - 63SRT | ecosystem: Engineered > Bioreactor > Anaerobic > Unclassified | place: USA... | reverse complement strand
GTACTCTTTCAGCATATCTGCAATTTCTGAAAGTTCCAAATGTTTTTCAATTTTATTATTAAATTTTTCCATGAACATATCTTTATAATTCATTAGGTATAAACTTTTGGTAAAGAACTATAATAAACAAATATAATTGAAAACAAAAGAGCAATATCATTATAAGAAGAATAATAAAAAGTCTTTAATTAAAAAAATAGAAAACATCAGTTTTACATTGAAAAAATGAAAAAAAGTAAAAAAAAAGTTTAATCGTAAATGATTAAACAAATTTAATCCTAAACAATAGACATTATAATAGGTAATGTAATTAGACTGACCATCATATCAATAAAAATACAATCAGATGCAACATGGAAATCCAAATCAAAATTAATTGCAAGTGCTAGTGCTAACATTGCCGGAGGCATAGCAGCTTCAATTACAGATATTTGAAATTCAAAACCACCTACACCAAATAGTTTTAACACAAAAACAGCAAGGATAGGAGCAATAACAAGTTTAATTACTGATGTAAAAGCTGCCATGTTTAAACTATTTTTCAATCCTCTAAAGTCTATAGATAAACCTAATGATAGCATGATCAATGGAACAGTTAATGCTTTAAGATATACTAATACATTTGATACAACAGGTCCAATTGGTATATTTGCAACATTAAATAATAAACCTAATACCACAGCCCATAACAATGGAAATGTTAAGATTTTTTTTACAACCTTCTCCAGTTTTCCACCGAATAAAAGCAATAGCAATAGATTAAATATAATAAATAATAATGTAGTACCTACATCATAGAATATAGCTCTAATTAATCCATCATTACCAAATACTCCTAAAATTAACGGATAACCGAAAAAACCAGTATTTGCCATAGCTGCAACTAGTACTACACTCCACTTTGTCTTAGTCTCATATTTTTTAATACTCAATATTATATAAGTTATTAAACCACTAATTCCTGCTACAATAATGTTTACAATCGGCAGAATACCTAATTTAGGAATTAATGAAATATCAGTATTATATAATGAATAAAAAACTAAACAAGGCATAGCTATATTAATAACGATTTTATTTAGTGTATCTACATTATTAACCTCTAATAAACCAATCCTTTTAGAAAAATAACCTAAGAAAATAATGATTAATATAACTAAAAATGTATATTCTAAACTCATATTATCACAAAAATACTTTTAAAAGAAAAAATAAGTTAAAATAAAATCAGATAAAATTAAAAAATTATCTAAATAATTATTTTGTATTCATATTATATAAATATGTTTAGAAAATTAAATTATAAAATATAAACTATTAAAAATTAATTAGAAATTTTATACAGTTTATTAAAATAAATTAAATATATTAGCAATTAAAATTTATTTATTGAAGATATTTAAATAAAAAAAATTAAAAAAGTTAAAAAATTTTAAAATTATATATTGATTCCAAATATAAGCTTTAAATAGATAGTAATAAAAAAGTTAAAAAAGTTTAAAATAATGTATTATTCCAGATATAAACTTTAAATAATTAATAATAAAAAAAATTAAAAAATTAAGTCAATCTATAAAAAAAAACCAACTAGACTAAATAAAACCTAAAAAAATACCAAAATAAATTTTAATTAATCTAATTGAAAAAAAAGAAAAAATAAGAATTTCCCTATTTAAATAAAACAAATAAGAAATATGAAAACTATTTTATTAAAAACATTGACAAAATTAGTATATAAATAAATCTAAATAAAAAGATAATAAAATGAATCAGTAAGACTAATCCACTACTCCCTCATTAGTAATTTTATATACACACTCACCTTCTGGTAAATGAGGACTGTCAACAAGTCTAGCTATTCTTTTACCAGCTAAACCTTTTTTAAGCCATATTCTGTAAGTAGAAGCATGTCCTAGAACATGACCTCCAGTTGCCTTAGTAGGGCTACCAAAGAATGCGTCAGGTCTTGCTTGGACTTGGTTTGTAATGAATACAGCTAGATTATAAGTGTTAGCTAATTGTTGAAGAACATGTAAATGTTGGTTAAGTTTTTGTTGTCTTACAGCTAATGATTCCCTTCCAACGTATTCAGCTCTGAAATGGGCCATTAATGAATCAACAATTACAAGTTTAACATTACATCCGCTTTGAATAAGTTCATTAATTTTTTCAGCCATCAATATTTGGTGAGATGAATTAAAGGCTCTTGCAACATGGATCTTCTGTAAAACCTCTTCATGATCTAGGTCAAATCTATCTGCAATTTGTTCGATACGCTCAGGTCTAAATGTATTTTCTGTATCAATATATACACATTCTGCATCAAGACCACCTTGTTCTAGAGGTAATTGTACTGTAACTGCAAGTTCGTGGGAAATTTGACTTTTACCTGAACCAAACTCTCCAAATACTTCAGTGATGGATTGAGTTTCAATACCCCCACCAATTAATTCATCAAAAGCTTCACTTCCAACTGTAATATGACCAATATCTTTTCTTCTTTCCATTACATCATATGCAGTTTCAAAATCGATTTTTTCAGATTTACGAGCCGCCTCGATAACCTTCTCAGCAACACCTTCACCAATTTCAGCTTTTACAGATAATTCTTTAGCAGTAGCTGTTGCTAATCTCATCATATCAGCAAATCCAGCATCTCTTAACTTTTGAGCAGTTTTTTCACCAACATTAGGTAAATCTTCTAATTCTACCATAACCATTCCTCACATATTATTATATTATTATATTTATAAAAAATTAAAATTATTTAGATATTTTAATAAGATTTTGAGATAATTTTCTTAGGACTTAACCTTAACTCCTCATCAAAATCATTAAAGTTAACATCGGCAATAATGTCTATATTCATACCTTCTAAATTCTCTACTTTACCTTCTAAAGGTCCTAAATCACCACTATCATCAACAAGCTTAATAATCTCATCCTGTTTCAAGTCCAATAATTCCTCAACCAAGCGTGAGAAGAAAGTGATCTGTATATCTCCAGTATCATCTGAAAGCATACCTGGAAGCATTAATAAATAACTAGGTTCGTCGATTGCCTCACCACAGTATTGACAATAATAACCTTCCTCATCTTTGTCTAATCTTGAATTACAATTAGGACATCTTGCAAGTAATAAATTATTAGCAGATAAATTGTTTAAAGTACCTGAGACTCTAATATTTGTATCATCATCTTCAATAGTTTCTATAGTCTTTGAAACATATATTGAATCTTGTATATCCTCAAATGACGGTAAAGACTTAATTTCTTTATCAGTTATTTCTGAGATATTAGAACTACCGTTAATACTTAATTCCAAATGGTCGCCATTAAAAGTAACACGTGGATTGATTAATTTAATAGGATCGCCTATTTTAAATTCTTTAGAAGAATCTGGACTCCAATTAGCTACCCTAATAGATCCGGTATTATCAGCAATTTCCATATTTCTTACAGAACCTTTAGAACCGTCATCCCTTTCAAACTCTCTAATCTCATTAACACTTAAAATTCTTCCAATAAGTTTGATGTTTTGATCATCCTCATCTAACTCATCAATAGTTCTTGTGTTATAAACAACATTTTCCAAAGTCTCAAGTGAAGATATATATTTGGATTCTTCCTCATTTAAAGGAATAATCCTAGATGTTTTACCAATGTTTAATTGAATATCATACATTCCAAGTCTTGTTCTTGCATTTTCAATTAAATAAGCATGACCAATTTCCAAATCCTCGTTTGCTTTATCATCCCATAAAGACAAGGTAATCAATCCTGTCTCATCGGCAAAATCAACTGATCTGACTAAACCGATTGAATTGTCATCTCTTTGGAATTCCTTGACATCCTGAATACTGAGAACACGACCAATAATGTCGAATTCCTCTCCGTCTTCCTCTGCCTGTTGAACTTGTTCGATTTTACGAGGTCCTAAACTCATTTTATATTCTTCAAGTACAGCAATTAAATCTGCAGGTTCTTTTGGATTTATCGTGAAACTAGATTGCCAATTAGTATTTACCCTATAACCGGAAGTGGAATAATCATCATATTCTATGTTACCACCGGAAACCTTTAGAATATCACCTTTTTTAATATCCAATTTGGTATCATTACCCCATAGAGTAACCCTTATGGAACCTGTATCGTCTAAAATTTCAATGGTTTTAACATAGCCTTCTGTTCCGTCTTTACGTTCAAAAGTAATAGTATCCTGAATTTTAGATACAAGGCCTATTAATGTGACATCGTTTTTCTCTTCAGCATCACCTATCTTGAAAAGGGTTTCTTCCATCTCAGGAACATCGAAATCTCCTTTAATGATTTTACTGTTTCTATGAGTTAAAGCAATCTCATTACGATTTTCCCTTACAACTGCATTTAATACTTTAATTGAGTCTCCTACATCTAACTCTAAAGTATCAATTAAATCAACATCTTTATTCCATAAACTATATTGAATTTTGCCAGTTCCATCCTGAAGTTCAAGTGATGTGACCTTTCCTTCTCTACCATCACGTTCGAAAGTATTCACACGTCCTTTACGTATAATTCTTCCAATTATATTAACTTTATTATCATCTAAACTTATAGAGCCAATATCTGTAATATCCTCTTTATATTCAGGAAAATCCGGATAATCATCAGGGTTTTTCTTGTTAATAGTGGAACGAGGTTGAAGGTGTATTTCATCTGCATTATTAAAACCTTCCTTAACATCCACATCATTAATCTGAATAACATCCCCCTCGGAAACATTCTTTAAAAGAGGGATATTCTGAGTCCAGAAAACAACCTTCTTCTGTCCAGTATCATCGGCAAGTTGTACATTACAAAGTTTTCCGTCTTTACCTTTACGGGTCTTAAAAGACTTGGTATTTGCAACAGACATTACCCTACCAATAACAGTAACATGATCCTGACCAGCCTCTAAATCGCCAATCTTAATATTGTCTCCAGAAACAATACCTTCATTTTTCTCATCAATGTATTTTCCTGTAATAAGTCTAGCAAGATCAATATCATCCATAAAGTCTACATCTTCATAGTTTTTCTTCTTTTCTTCCAATTCCTTTAAAAAATCCTCTTCAGACATTACATCCTTGATTTTTTCATATTCTTTTCTTACGTCTTCCTCCATACCAGACCCTCACAAAATTATTTTATACTTTCAATTACCCTATATAAACAATAAGTCCTAGAGCATGTGAAAACTAATATTTCTAAAATCCTACATAAAAAAATATTAATATATAATATATATTATTATGAAATTTTTATTAAAAATAATTTGTAAATTATAATAATATATTATTATATTTAAAATATTAAAACTTATTAATAAATTTTTTTAGGATTTAATAAAATCTTTTAAAATAGATTATATCTCTATTTTTTAAATAAAAACTAATAAAACAATATGTATATAATTTTATTATTTTGATTTTAAAAATAAAATGAAAATAGAAACAATCTAAGAGATTAAAATATTAAACTAATTTAAATTGAATAAAAAAAATATTCAATAGAATATTATCACATATATATAAAAATTCTATTGTAAAGAAGGACTTATAATATTATGTATAAACATGATGAAAGTTAAAGAAAATTGAATCCGATTAATAGGTAAAATTCAATTTTAGATTCTGAAAATTAAATTAGAACACGATATCATAAAACTTCTTAAATTAGAACATAATATTATAAAACTTTTTTATAAAGATTATTATAGTTTAATCAATTTAAATTATAAAAAAAGAAAAAGATGTTTTAATAAGCATTTGTATTGCTTTTTAAAATAGTTTTAATCATAATAGCCACATCTAAACCAAAATGCCAGTTTTCTACATATTCAATATCATATTCAATACGCTTTTTAATAGATGTGTTACCTCTACATCCATGAATCTGAGCCCAGCCTGTAAGACCTGGACGTACCTGATGCTTAACCATATATTTTGGAATATCCTTTCTAAACTGTTCCACAAAGAATGGTCTTTCTGGTCTAGGACCTACAACACTCATATCACCTTTTAAAACATTGAAGAATTGAGGAATCTCGTCAATACTAGTTTTTCTAATGAATTCCCCAATCTTCGTTTTACGAGGATCATCTGGTGTGGTCCACTCTGACTTTTCTTCACTAGGATTTTGAACCTTCATACTTCTGAATTTATACATCATGAAGTGTTTTTGTTGATAACCTACCCTTTCCTGTTTGAATATAATAGGACCTGGAGAGGTTAACTTAATCAGAATAGCCACAACTATCATTATAGGTGAGGTAATAATAATTGCAATTGTAGCAACAACAAGATCAGATATCTTCTTAACAGTCTTATTAAATGCATCATCCAATGGGACATATCTTATATTAATTATAGGAATATCCTCAATCATGTCTACAGACGGCCTTGCTGGGAAATATTGGGTATATGCAGGAATAATCTCTGCTTTAATACCTGCGTTTTCACAGCTATCCACTAGTTTGTTAATATGTTTATAATATTTCAAAGGAATAGCAAGTATAACCCTATCAAAAGAGTGGTCATGCAAGATTTTATCTAAGTCCCCAAATGAACCAACAATAGGAACACCATCCACCAGTTTACCTACCCTTTCAGGCCTACCTAAGAATCCATAGATTTTATAACCCAAATATTTATTCTGGGTAATCTTCCTTTCAAAGTTAAAAGCTAGTTCATTATCACCAACAATAAGAATATGTTTAAGGTTTTTATCGTTTTCCCTTAATTCCGTTAAAAATCCACGGACAACAGATCTTTCAAATATACCGAATATAGAGGCAAATATAGGAAGTAAAAACATCAATATTCTTGAAAAGTCAGGCTGGTCAATAATAAATAGGATTGTCTCAAGTACAAAGAATGCAGTGATATTAACTTTTATTATTTGACTAGCCTCTGAGAAAATACTTCTATGAGTTCTAAATGGCTTGTATAAACCAAAGCTAAAATATAAAATCAGATATACAGGCAAAATAGCTAATAATAGAAATAGTGCATATTCCTCATAACCTAAATGACCACCAATAGGTCCAAAAATAGTTGTGTAAAATCTAACATAAGCTGCACATAATAATGAGAAAACAATGACTAAAACATCTGATAAAACTAAAATAGCATTTAATAACCTTTGGTTCTGTCTAATCATTATATCCCTTAATTTTTATAAAATTGAATTTTATAATATTTTAAATATAGTTTATTAAAACTAATATTAGTATTTATTTAATAAATTTTAAACAAATAATAATATCTAAACTAATATTATAAAAACATAATTAAAAATCAATTTGACTTTTTAAATAGATTTAATATTAAATGTACAATTAATAGTAAAGCAATACCAATATAAACCAATCCATTTAAAAGGGGAGAATATCTATCTCTATAGTGTTTATGATAGAAGATGTACATTGCCCTATAAAATTCATAAATCAATTTATTTTTCTGTTTTTTACTACTTGCACCTTTAAGGTGAGTGATTTTTACTTTTCCATAATAGACAATTTTATATCCTGCCTTTTTAATCCTGTAACATAGGTCAATATCCTCACCATACATGAAAAATGTCTCATCCAGAAGACCAATCTCATCCATGACCTTAGACCTCATTAAAATAAAGGCACCTGTTAGGCAGTCTATTTCATATATTCCAGAATCATCCAGATTGTCCAAATTATAATCATCATTGGAATTATTATGGCTAGGAATATGAAACAATCTATAGAATGAATTAGTTGGATTTGGAAAACTGCGTCTACATGCCTTATCTAGTTTGCCGTCTTCAAGACAGACTCTTACACCAAGTGCCCCTACATCATCATGAGATTGAATATAATTCAAAGCCTCGGTAAGTGTATTATCTTCTACAATGGTATCTGAATTTAATAACAGATAATATCCGGGATTTGAATCCCTGATAGCCAGATTATTAGCATATGCAAATCCTCCATTTACACTAGATTGGATAAATCTAACTCTGGACTCATCTGCGAAAAAATCCTCTAATTTCTCTAAACTTCCATCACCTGATGCATTGTCGACTACAATAATTTCATAATCACAGGATAAGGATGAGTTTAATACTGATTCTATTGTATTTCTTGTAAGTTCAAACGTTCTATAATTTACAATGATGATTGATAAATCCATACTTACACCTAATGATTATTTTTTAATTAATTTAAAGAGATTTTTAAATAGTCTTAGCTCAATCTTAAAGTAGTTTAGTGTATTAGATCTTTTAAAATCTGTTTTTTTAATCTTGTTTCTATTATTTAATCCTTCCCTAATCCCGTCCAAATAGATTTCACCAAAGCCCTTCCTTCTAAAGAACAGATACTTTATTGAAAATCCAATGAAATAAAATATAAAATTAACAATTTTCTGTGGCATTGGAAAGTCTTTGTATATTAACCATATATTGTTTCTTGCAGATATCTTAACCTTAAACTCATTATATTGACTACCTGTAGTACCGCTACCTATGTGATATACAATTGCATCGGGACAGAAGTAATTCCTATATCCATATATTCTTGATCTGTATGCAAGTTCAACATCCTCCATATATGCAAAGAATTCCTCCTCAAAGTATCCGATCTCCTGAAAAACAGATTTCTTATATAATGCGGCACCTGCACATGAGGAGAATATATCCCGGGAATTAGTATATTTATTTGTAGGTTGGTTAAAACCTGTTTTCTTAGTATTTGCCAATATTGTATACTCGTCACCGGCATCATCTATCAAGTCCCTATTATCAAATTGAATCATTTTTGATGAAACCGAGAAAATATCCTCCCTAGACTCAATGCAATCAATTAAATTTGAAATAGTGTTGCTCTCCATTTCTATATCATTATTAAGTAAAAATACATATTCTGATTTTGAGGCTTTAATTCCCTGGTTTACCGCCTTTGCAAAGCCAAAATTTTGCATATTTTCTATAATTCTTATAGGGATCTCATAACCGTCATCAATTAAATTATGAATATAATCCAGACTATTATCAGAGGAATTATTGTCAACAACAATAATCTCTTCAATATGGTCATAATTAGTTAAAAGAGAACTAAAGTATAATGGCAAGAATTTCAAACCATTATAATTTGGTGTTACTATTGAAACTTTCATTATATCACAGAATTTATAAATTAATTTACGCTTTAAAATAATGAACCAGAAATTTAAACATCTTTAAGACTACTATAAATTAAATAATTATATAAGATTTTATTCTTGAGTTAAACTACCTAATTTAATTAATAAATTATATAATATCTATAATATCATGTTTATTAAAATTATTTGAGTTAGATAACCTGCTTATTAATTAAATTATACAATATCAAATTTATCTAAAAATTATCCAAATTAATTTACTACTTATTGATTAAATTATATAATATCAAATTTATTTAAAGTTATTTAGGCCAAATTATCTATTGTAAAAAAAATTATTATACAATATATTGTATACTGTTTATATGCTGTTTTTAAATCTCTTCCATAATTTATAATATAATTTTGGATAGATTAAAAATAGCTTAATTTTACGATTGAAATTGTTATCTTGATTATCATACGGTTTAAACATTTTAAGCTTATTAAACAGATCTAATTCATTCATTTTATTATTTATTTCATCAAAGGAACAGTTATTCTCATAGAATAGATACATTAAATTCCCAAAGATAGCTTTCGGAATTCTATTAGTGGTAATCAAATCTACAAGATCCTCACTGTTATTATCATAATCTTTAAAATAGCCTTTAAGATTTTCTAGTGTATTTATAAATTGGAATCTCTCAAGGGAAATAGAGTGACTTACCGATTTAGAATGTTGCAGGTAAAAATATGTGAAGTCCTTAGATATTCCAATAGATTTTCCATGAATTAAAGCTTTAATTGCAAATTCCGTATCCTCCCCATAAACTGAATCCTCATCAAACAATATATTATAATCTTTTATAATCCGGGTCGGGTAAATCAACTGTACAAAGTTGAAGGATATTCTCATGAGAAATTCAAGTTTCAGAAAATCGTGAACAGAGATTAGGTCTAAATTTTCTATTTCCTCATATAATTGATTTGAACTTAGATAGTTATTATCAGCATCTACCTTCATGAGTTTTGTAAATCCGAAATCAGCATTGTTTTGATAGATTCCATTATAAAGGTTTTGAATATGGTCTTTGTCAAGGTAATCATCATCGTCTACAAATATAATATATTTTCCAGATACATTTCTCAAACCAATATTTCTAGATCCACTTGCACCTAGGGATTTTTCATTTTCTATTATTGTATATGAAATATCCCTATCAGATAAGGTATTTCTTATAATGTTTACCGTATTATCACTAGAATTGTCATCTACAAATATGATCTCAAAATCTTTAAAACTCTGATTTATTAATGATTTAATGGTTTTTTCTATGATTGAACCTGCATTATATGTTGGAATAATCACACTTACCTCAAAAGACATCAAAACACCCTTTACTAATCTTTAATATCCATTAAAAATCTAACCATATTATAAATAATATACAATCAACAGCTAAAGTCCAATAGACATAATTACTGTTTCAATAAATAATCAACAATCCTTTTAGATGAGTTAGAATCTAAATAATCAAATTCATAGTTAAGAAATTTGTCCAATCTGTCATAATCATAATTATTATCTTTTATAATACCGACTAAATCATCCATACTTTCCACAATAGGTCCTGGAAGATCATTATTATAATCAAGATAGAAACCTCTCTCATTATTTAAATAATTTTCTAGGTCATAGGCATAAAAGATGATAGGTTTTCTTAAGAGCCCGAAATCTATCATGATAGAGGAGTAGTCTGTAATAAGCATGTCGGAAATTAAAAGTAAATCCTGTTCATTCTCATAGTCAGTGCAGTTTATAATAGTATTATCTAGTTTACTTAATTTATTTGATATACTGTTATCTTTATCATAATCGAAGACCCTTGGATGTAGACGAATTATTAAGGAATATTCGTCACCTAGTTCCTTTTGGAATTTGTCTACATCAAAATAATCAAATATATTATTATATCTTACATCCTCTCTAAATGTAGGTGCGTATAATATAATCTTTTTATCTTTAATTTCAGGATATTTCTCTTGAAATTTTAATAGAATTTCATTTCTTATATTATCTAAACTGGGATTAAAATAGAAATCATTACGTGGGATACCGAAATTAAAAATCTTATCCTCGTCTATTTGAAAGGCTTCCCTATAATAGGGTAGAACATTTTTTGATGATATGGAAAGCATGTCAATTTTCTCTGATGATTTCCTTATAAGATTAATCAAATCCCTGTTAGAAGAATCTATTGAAGAATATCCGAATCTTTTAAATGCACCTGAACCATGCCATAACTGTATGACTTTAGTCTTATCAGAGATATCCATATATGCCAACGGGAAAAAATTATCATTTAGAAATATAAATCGGGAACTAGCTAATGTAGATATATTTGATAGGGAAACATCATTTTTAATTACATAGTTAAATTCAAAATTAGGGGAGCGTCTCTTAAATTCTTCCTCAATATATGTAAAATTATCCTTAAATGATTCCCTATCATCTAGGATAAATGAGATTTTATTTTTGTTTTTAAGAAATCTATTATAGACATTAAAAATAAAACCATATATCCTATGTTTTAAACTCATAATTACACAACTTAAAACAATTATATTTTATTAATAGAAGCAACTTAAAAAATGAATGAAATTAAAAAATAATACTTATTTTATTTTAATTTAATTTAAGATTCTTTAACTGTGCCTTAGATGCATTCTTAGCAGATGCCACATAATGATCGCATACATCCTCAACGTCACCAAATTCCACTAATTTACCATGATCAAGCCAAACAGCCTTATTACAGATACTTCGTATAGTGTTGGTATTATGTGATACCAGTATTACCGTTACACCCTCACTCATTAGGGATTCAATTTTCTTTCTACTTTTTTCCTGGAATTTAATATCCCCAACAGATAGAACCTCATCTAAAATCAAGATTTCAGGCTGAACGATAGTTGCAACCGAAAATCCTAGTTTAGCTTTCATACCAGAGGAATAATTTTTAACAGGAATTTCAATAAATTCACCAAGCTCTGAGAACTCCACTATCTCATCGTATTTCTCTTCTAAAAATTCCTTACGGTAACCTAAAATAGCCCCATTTAAGAATATATTTTCCTGACCTGTAAAGTTATAATCAAAACCTGCACCTAACTCAAGAAGGGGAGCTACCTTACCGTCAACTGAAACATTTCCCCTAGTAGGTTTCATGACCCCTGATAAAATTTTAAGTAGTGTACTCTTTCCAGCACCATTAAAGCCTACAACACCTAAACGTTCACCTTTATTGATTTTAAATGTAACATCATCCAATGCTCGAAACTTTGTCTTAGGTTTAATTTCCCTTTTAATCTTTTTAATAACATATTCCTTGATATTATCTACTTTTTCTTTAGCCAAATCAAATTCCATACTTACATGATCAACATTAATAGCTACCTCATCAGATACTGGAAATTTCTTTCTGTGTTCCTCACGTTTTTTCCTTTTATCCGCTTCAATTTTAGCTTCCTGCTCGGCCTTTATCCTTTTCTTACGTTCAATTTCCTTAACATCAGGTTCATCAATACTGATTGTATTTTCAGTACTTGAAGGTAGATACCTATCATTACCTTCATATTTTACAACAATGTCTGACGGAAATGAAAGATTTATATTCAAAGTAGAAAAACCGTCGGCTTTAGTTTTTCTTTTATAATCTACAGTATCTACATTTAAAATTATGTCTTCATCTTTAAGAGGATTTCCATTTTCATCAACAAGAATAACATTATAGATAGCTTTCTCATTCTTTAACTTTCTAACGTCATGTCCAAATAGATAAGTTTTTAATTTATTATTATCAGCCATACAAATCCTCCCATTATACATTTAAAATAAATTGATCTTGATATTTATAGAATATGTAAACTCCTATAATCAATGAGGCAAATGCCCATGCTGCCAAATAAAGGATATAATGTATATTTGGGAAAGAGTTATACATAATACACTGACGGCAAGTATATACAACAGCAAATATAGGGTTTAGCTTAAAGAAAAATATATACTTATCTGGTATAATACTTATCGGGTAAAATATTGGAGTCAGATAGGTTAACATCGTAATCATAACACCCCATAGATATAAGATATCGGTGAAAAACGTTGTTAAAGTAGTTAAAATCAAACCAACGCCAATAATCAATATAATCAATAAGAATATTGGAATAATTGTATATACTAAGCTTATATAAAAAGGAGCCCTAGTAGCAATCATAACCATTACCAATACAACTAAAGATATTAAAAAATTAACAAATTCAGATGCAACAACCCCTAAAGAAAACATGTATTTTGGAACATAAATCTTCTTAATAATACTTGCATTTGAACGTATAGATGACATGGAACCCCTTGTTCCATTTGCAAAGAAATCAAATACTAAACGACCGGTAAGTAAATACACCGGATAATTTGGAATTCTATGTCCGAAGAATGTGGAGAATACAATAGTTAAAACAATCATTTGTAACAATGGATTAAAAAAACTCCAAAGCAACCCTAAAACAGAATCTTTATACTTTGCTTTAATATCTTTTTTAATTAACTCCAACAATAAAAAGCGATATTTATAGAAGTTATTTAAAAAACCATGTATTTGCCCAAACATATTACCACATTAATTATTATCTAAAAATTAAGAAATAGATAATTTAAAATAAAATAACAAATCATTAAAGTTTATAATTTTTAAAATATTTAAATTTATTTATAAATACCCTTTAAAAGGAGATAAAAATAGAATCATCTATCTTTATATATTTTATTATAATAGTCCTGATATTGGCCAGATTTAACCTTACTTATCCAATCCTGATTATCCAAGTACCAATGGATTGTTTCGATTATTCCCTCTTCAAAGGTATATTTAGGCTTCCAGCCTAAGTCCCTTCTAATTTTTGAAGAGTCAATAGCATATCTTCTATCATGACCTAACCTATCAGATACGAATTTGATTAATGATTCAGGTTTATCTAATTCCTTTAAAATAAGCTTTACAATATCAATGTTTGCCCTTTCATTATGACCGCCGATATTATAAACCTCACCGGCTTTACCTTTATGTAAAACCAAATCTATTCCAGTACAATGATCATATACATGTAGCCAATCCCTAATGTTTTTACCATCACCATACACTGGAAGCTCCTTATTTTCAATGGCATTACTAATCATTAATGGAATTAATTTCTCTGGAAATTGATAAGGGCCATAGTTGTTTGAACAACGAGTTATATTTACCGGCAAATCAAATGTATTATGATATGCCCTAACCATTAAATCTGCTCCTGCTTTAGATGCAGAATATGGGCTATTTGCTTGAAGGGGTGTTTGTTCTGTAAAATAGCCTTCAGAACCTAAGCTACCATAAACCTCATCAGTTGAAACCTGTAAAAACTTCCTAATATCATTCTTCTTTGAGGCATCTAAAAGTGTTTGAGTACCTAGGATATTTGACTTAATAAAGATTCCAGGATCTTCAATACTTCTATCCACATGACTTTCCGCTGCAAAATGTACAATATAATCCACATTTTCCACAATACAGTTGACTAATTCCCTATCGCAGACATTCCCTTTAACAAATGAATAATTGTCTTTATCTTCAATATCCTTTAGATTTTCAAGATTTCCACAGTAGGTTAAAGCATCAAGATTAATAAAATCATAATTTGGATATTTATTAACCATATATCTTAAAAAGTTACTTCCTATAAATCCTGCTCCACCAGTAACTAAAACAGTTGTCATAAAATCACACAATACATATTATTTAAATAAAAATATCTATAAATCCATTTTAAAATCAACAGGCGTATCCTTTAGTCTTTTCCAGCCTTGGTCCTTTTCAGAGAATACTAGATTATCCAAACCGATATCCTCAATCGGCCAGTCAATAGCTATATCCGGATCATTCCATTGGATTCCCCCCTCATCATCCGGATTATAGAAGTCTGTACACTTATATACAAATTCTGCAATATCAGATAAAACTAGAAATCCATGTGCAAATCCTTTTGGAATAAATAGCTGTTTTTTGTTCTCCTCGGATAAAGTGACTCCAAGCCATTTTCCATAGGTAGGTGAATCACGCCTTAAATCCACTGCAACATCATACACCTCACCTTTTATAACTCTGACAAGTTTTCCCTGTGGCTGGGTATATTGGAAATGGAGACCTCTTAAAACACCCCTATGGGATCTTGACTGGTTATCTTGAACGAATTTCAAATCAATACCTTCGGCCTTAAAGTCATTCTCATTATATGTTTCCATAAAATATCCACGTTCATCTCCAAACACTGTAGGTTCTACAGTAAACACACCTTCAATTTCTAGATTTTTTATCTTAAACTTTCCCATATTATCACAGTTTTAAAAAAATAAATTTATAACATTCCTAGTCATTGGCCAGACTTATTAAATATTGGCCATATTCCGTTTTTTTAAGAGATTCAGCTTGTTTTAATAGATCTTCCCGTCCTATATAACCTTTCAAATAGGCAATTTCTTCAAGGCAAGCTATATATAACCCTTGCCTTTTTTGAATTGTTTCAATATAATTTGATGCTTCAAGAAGGCTGTCATGAGTTCCTGTATCTAGCCAGGCCATACCTCTTCCCAGTAATTCTACCTTGAGTTTTCCTCTCTTTAAATACTCCTCGTTAATGGAGGTTATCTCAAGTTCACCTCTTTTAGAAGGTTCCACATTTTTAGCTATATCGACAACATCATTATCATAGAAATAAAGACCTGGAACAACATAATTAGACTTTGGATGCTCGGGTTTTTCTTCAATAGATAAAACATTACCGTCATCATCAAATTCCACAACACCGAAAGCCTCAGGGTTTTTAGTATAATAACCAAATACAATTGCACCATCTTCAAGAGAAGCGGAACGCTCTAATATTTCCGTAAATCTATGACCATAGAAGATATTATCTCCCAAAATAAGTGCAACATTATCCTCTCCAATAAAGTCCTCCCCAATGATAAATGCCTCGGCCAAACCATTTGGCTCATGTTGAACCTCATACTGGAAATTTATTCCAAGATTTGAGCCGTCGCCTAAAAGCTCTTTAAATAAAGGTAGGTCCCTTGGAGTAGATATAATTAGAATATCTTTAATTCCCGCTAGCATTAAAACAGAGATAGGATAATAAATCATTGGCTTATCATATAATGGCAATAGTTGCTTAGATATTGCTTTTGTAATAGGATATAAACGTGTTCCTGAACCTCCAGCAAGTACAATTCCTTTCATAAATACACCATAATAGTTTTTTTAGAAATATTATTGAAAAACAATATTATATATTTTATAGATTAATAAATAAAATTTTTTAAAATTAAAGGGATTTTTAGAATTTATGAGATTTCCATAAAAACATTAATACAATTAATATTTAAGTATAATTTCAAGTGTATCTTTAAGCTTATTTCACATTTGAAGATGAATTTACAATCTCAAATATAAAAAATAGTGAAAAAATACAAAAAAACCAATTAAAACAAATAAAAACCCCAAATAAAAGAAAAATAGAAAAAATTAATAAATTTATTAAGACTTTAAAATCCAATATAATAAATTAAGAGATTTAAAAAAAAAGAAATAAAATAGGATTATAGATATACTATTAATAACTATTATAATGCATTTTTAATAGCTTCACTCATTTCCATAGTAGAGGCATTTCCACCTAAATCTCCAGTAACATTTTTACCTTCTTTTAGGACTTTTAAAATTGCATTTTCAAGTCTTGAAGCTGATTCCTGTTCACCAAGATAGTCAAGCATCATCTTAGCAGATAACATCATTGCAATAGGGTTTGCAATTCCTTGACCTGCAATGTCTGGTGCAGAACCGTGTACAGGTTCGAACAATGCATTATCTTCACCAATATTTGCGGAAGGTATTAAACCTAAACCTCCAACTAATCCAGCTCCCTCATCAGATAAGATATCACCATAAAGATTAGTTGTTACAATAACTTGGAATTGATTTCCTTGAGTAATAAGATACATACTAGTTGCATCTACATAGAAATCATTTGTTTCAATTCCTTGATCCTTATATTCTTCCGCTACTTCATATAGTATTTTCTTAAATAAACCGTCAGATTTCTTTAATACATTTGCTTTATGAACACCAGTGACTTTGGTTTTATTATTGTTTTTAGCATATTCAAAAGCGTATCTAATGATTCTCTCTTCAGCTTCTCTTGTAATAACTTTTCTTGCGATTGCACCGTCTTCGGTATATTCTTCCTCACCTGCTTTATATAAATCCTCAGTGTTTTCACGTACAATCATAATATCTAAATCATCAAATAATGCATTAGTACCTGGATAAGATTTTACAGGTCTTAAATTAGCGAATAATTTTAATGATTGTCTAAGTTTTACAATAACATCTGCAGCAGATTCTCCTGCAGCACCAAATAAACATGCATCTGATTTACGAACTAAATCTAAGGTTTCATCAGGTAATGCCTTACCGGTTTTCTCTAAACATTCATCACCTGCAAGACCATATTCATATTCAAAGTCAATATCTAAACCATCAAGAACATTAATAGTAGCTTCCATTACTTCTTTACCAATTCCATCTCCAGGAACTACAGCTATTTTATACATTTAATCACTCTTTAAATTATTGTTAAATCATTCAATCAATAAATTAATGATTTTTAAACCAAATTAAGTTTTTTATAAATGAGATTTGGACAAAATTATAAAAGTTTTTTATTAAAAAAAACATAATACTTGGCTTTATATTTCAAGTATTTTCCAAATGTAAAAAAATTGAATTTTGCCGAGGTCTCAAAAATTGATTTTTATAAAATTACAATATTAATTTTATTTTATAAATATAAAAGATTTTTTGATAATATATTATATATACTAGATTAAAGAAAGTAATAATAAAAATTGGGATAATATGATGAATAATGAATTTACTTTTGATGGCTTAAAAAAGGACATCATAAATTTGAAATGGTTCTTTTTTATATATTTTCTATTCTTAATTGTATTTATATGTGATAATAATTTAGGATTTAAAACTGTAATAGCCGAATTAATATTCTTTTTAATACTTGGCTGTATTCTACTTTTAATTATAAGCCATAGGAATCTACCTATACATAAGGTTGCCCTTCTTATAATAATCGTTTTCGGTATATCCTGTCTATTCTTATCACCGATAATTGGAGCTCCAGATGAAAATGAACACATCTGCAGAGGAGAATTAACCTCTAGAGGAGAATTTATACCTCAGTATGTTTATAGCCCAGGTAATAACTATACCCATAAGGACTATAAATCAATTAGATCAATTTCTCAGATTGGACCTACAACACAAATGAATTATACAAGTATTCTGTCAAGAAAAACAGTTTTTCAAACAAATTGGGACGATCAAAAAATAGACTATACTCCAAGTTATGTTAATTCAGTATTTGCCCAGAACCCATTCTATGGATATATACCACAGGCGATTGGAATAGACATTGCAAAGGGATTAAATCTAAATAATATATGGATGATATGGTTAGGAAGACTTTGTAATTTATTAGTTTATGGAATACTTGCCTCATATGCCATTAAAAAAGCTCCAATATATAAATCTGCACTTTTTGTAACATCAACACTACCTTTATCCATCTTCCAGGCATCCTCAATGAGTATCGATGCTATGGTAAATGGTTTAAGTCTTTTAACAATAGCTTATTTCTTATATATGTATAAACAGGAAGACAACACCTTAACTTTAAAGCATGTTGGAATCTTTACTGTATTGTCAGTGTTAACTGGCCTTGTAAAAGTTACACTATTAGCTTTAGCTTTATTAATATTTTTAGTTCCAAAATCCAAATTTAAAGATAAAAAAACACAATTAGAAGGTTCAATAGGATTTGTTATAACGACAGCCATTATTCTAATATGGACAAAGTTCTATGCAAATATTGCCAACCTTCAATCCTGGAGATTCAAATATGGACTAACCCACCATGTTAATTCCCAGAATCAGATAAACTTCATAATACATAATTTTAGCACATATTTATCTGCAATAACTAGTATTAATATGTATAAATATATATTACGGACATTATTCTATTCCGGAGGATATAAATACTTTACAAAAACATTTATGGTATTATTCTTGATTTTATTTATTGTATTCTGTATAGAATATCCCCAAAAAGAAAAGATCAAGAATAGAAGCAAAGTGGGATTATGTATTATTGGAGCAATAATATTGTTTGGTACAATTACCATCGAATACATAACCTGGTCTCCTGTTGGAAGCCATAAAGTAGTAGGTATGCAAGCAAGATATCTTATACCACTAATTGCATTTGCACCGATGGTTTTAAACATTAATAGAAATAATGAAAGTCCTAAGAACAATATAAAACTGTTATTATACACCATAACAATAGGATTTATTGCCTTAACAGTCTTTGCAATATTTTTAAGATATTATTTCTAATTTTTTTATGAATTTTTAATCCGATTATTGTTTTAATAGCATTATTAACTACTGAATTAAATTTACTAAAATTCGATGTTTATAGATAGATAGTTTAAGATAAGAATTTAATATCCAATTATTTTAATATCTTTATAAATTTAACTAAAGAATTATAAAATAATGGATAACAGATAATTTAATTTAAATAATTTATAAATAAATATTTAATCAGATAAAAATAATTAGATTTTTTAATGGAATTGTAAAGGGATTTAATGTTTGATACTAATGATTTAAGTGGATTAAAAATGGAGATTAAAAACCTTAAATGGTTTTTTACAATATATTTAATATTTTTATTATCATTTCTATCATATCAGATGAGGACAACTAATTTCAATATTAAGCTTACATCAATTTCATTAATACTTTTGTTTATACTTGGATCTTTTATTCTAGTTTTTATATCTAAAAGGAATCTTCCCCTATATAAAATAGCCTTCATAGTTATATTGATTTTCGGATTATGCTGTGTATTCATTACACCTATTGTAACGGTATGTGATGAGACAGAACATTTCTGGAGATCTGAGATAACCTCAGAAGGCCAACTATTTCCAAATTATGTAGATATTCCTAATTCAAACAAGAGTGGATATGAGGCTAAGGGATATGAAACGATTGCCTCAATGAGCCCACTTTATAAAAATACCGGAAATACCATATTCAATACCAATTGGGATGATCTGTCCATAAACTACACCACAACCTATGTCTCCTCTGCATTTTGTCAGAATCCGTTTTATGGATATATCCCGCAGGCAATCGGGATAGATATTGCAAAGGGATTAAATCTGAATAACATATGGATGTTATGGTTTGGAAGAATAGCTAATCTTTTAATGTTTGCTTTTGTATGTTCATATGCTATTAAAAAAGCGCCAATATTTAAGATTCCACTATTTATTACTGCAACCCTTCCACTTACAATTTATCAAGCTGCATCATTAAGTATTGATGCAACTGTAAATAGTTTTGCAATCCTTACAATAGCATATTTCCTATACATGTACAAAGCCGGAGAAAAAACCCTAGACTATAAAAACTTAATCGCGTTTTTAGTTATCTCCCTTATTGGTGGATTTACAAAGGTAACCTATATGGGATTACTGCTTCTAATATTTCTAGTTCCAAAAGACAATTTCAAGGATAGAAAAGTAGAACACTCAAGGATTATTGGATTTATAGGTGTAATCTTAATCGATTTATTGTGGACCAAACTATATGCAACTAAACACTTGTTAAATTCATGGAGAGGCACCTATTTCATAAAAAACAATGTGAACATATTAGGTCAATTAACATATATGGCACACCATCCATTGAACTCACTTTATTTACTGTTTACACCAGATAATCTTATAAACGTTATTAGCGGATATTTCTCATTTGGTAATTTACCGCCATACACATCTACATTTCTAGTTGTAACATTTCTAATCTTTTATGTAATCCTATCTTTCTTATATCCACAGGAGATCAAACTAGATAGAAAATCAAAAATAGGCGTTTTCTTTATTGGACTCTTAATCTTTATAGGCACATACCTCATCCAATATCTAACCTGGTGTAATGTCGGAATGTCAAGGATTGAAGGTGTCTTTGGAAGATATTTTATTCCCCTTTTAGTGTTAGGACCAATGATATTTGGACTTAAAAAAAGTAATAAAAACGAAAAAAACAGTCAATTATTAGTAATAACAATGATGATAGGTTTTATATCCTCAATGATACTTCTAACAATTATGAAATTTTATTAAATACTAGTCAAGAGACAATCTTAATCTACTGCCTACCTCTTAATTTCATGGCCATCTTTCTTAAAGAAGCTGCAAGTCTATATGGTCTTGTTTTTAAAAGTTTATTCTTAAAATCCAACTCCTTTTTCAGATTTTGATTTTCTTTTTTAAATGTATTCTCTTTTTTATAAAGATTATAGATATAATTGTTAATATCTTTTATATTATCCTGAGTATTAACATCCAGAGAATCTAGACACTTGAAAAATCTTAGATAATCGAAGTTTTCAATATGATATGACTCTATTTCATATAACGCTTTAAAATAATCTTCAGGATGTTTTTCAATATATCTAACTATGAAATTCTTCTGTCCCACATTAACAATAAAATCTAGAAGTTTAAAGATCTTCTCTTTATCTTTGGATTTCCTATATGTATTATCAAGGGATTTCATTACTTTCAATCTATCTACAACATTGAACTGAAATGACATGTCCTGCCTAGATATAGAACCTGGAACAAGGACCCTGTAATAAATGGCCCCCCTTTCATTGTCTACTATATAGAATTCAAAATCGAATTTGGAATATAGTTTAAAGAAATAGTCCAGATCCACCCCATTATATAGATTAGGATTAAACCTAACCTTATTAGCATAAATAGTAGGAACAAGTTTATTTGTTGTAATCAATAAGGGATTTACATCAAAGTCATATAAATGGAACAATCCATTGTTTTCAAGTAAGGTGTCACTGAAATAGGTTTTAGATAGATTACCCTCCAAATCCACATTAAAAAAATTACCGAGAACTATCCTATTTGATTTACGATGTTTATATAATTCCTCAAGATAGTTATAGGAGATATAATCATCAACATCAATAAAGATACAGTATTCCCTATCAATAGTATCAAGGGCCAAATTTCTAGCATTGGACACTCCTTTTTGAGATTCCATTATTTCAATATTTAAATCAGTATTCTCACTTTTAAATCTTTTAATAATACTCTCGGAATTGTCCCTTTCACCATTTATGATAAATAATGCATCAAAAAGATTCTTATCCAAAGTTTGATTCTTTAATGAATCCAATAATTTTAGAATGTATTTTTCTCCTTTATAAGTAGGAACAATTATAGATATCCCTTGATTAAAATCAGACATGTTATCCAACCTAAGTTTACAAAATAGTAAAAAAAATAAAAAATAGTTTAAAATAAAAATGTTTCTTTCTTATTTATAAAACAGCTCTAATTAATTATATTCTTAATTAAAAGTTTAATTTAATGATATTTAAATATCATCAATATTATTCTTTAACCAAGGAATTAATCCACCGCTATTTAGGATATTTAACATGAATGGAGGTAATTTCTTGAATTTAACCTCTTCACCAGATGAGGTTTTAATCACTCCCTTTTCCATGTCAACATCTATTATATCTCCATCTTTTACCTTATCAGCAATTCCAGGAGCTTCAATAAGTGGAATTCCAATATTAGTAGCGTTTCTATAGAAGATTCTTGCAAAGGATTCTGCAATTACAGCACCAATACCTAAACCTTTCATTGCAATAGGTGCATGTTCTCTAGATGAACCGCATCCAAAGTTAGTTCCTCCAACAATGAAATCCCCTTTTTGAGCTTTTTTACTAAAATCAGGATCTAATCCTTCCATACAATGTTTAGATAATGTTTCCTCATCAGTATAGATTAGATATCTTCCAGGTAAAATAACATCAGTATCAACATCATTTCCAAATTTCCATACTTTTCCTTCCATATTATTATCTCCTTAATTATCAGGTAAAGAAATTTCTCCCTTAATAGCTGAAGCAGCTGCAACCTTTGCAGATGATAAGTATACCTCACCATCAGGACTACCTTGTCTTCCTTTAAAGTTTCTGTTTGATGTTGAAAGACTTACCTCACCAGGTCCAATAAGACCTACATGTCCACCTAGACATGGACCACAACATGGATTTGTAACAAGTGCGCCAGCATCAACGAATATTTTTATTAAACCTTCATCTAAACATTTAGAATAAACTTCACGGGAAGCAGGAATCACAAGCATTCTTGTACCCTTTGCAATCTTATGTCCTTTTAGGATTTCTGCTGCATCCCTCATATCCTCAATTCTTCCATTGGTACATGAACCTAAGAATACCTGATCCACATGTTTTGAAACCTCACTTGCGTCTTTAACATTATCAACATGATTTGGACAAGCAATCTGTGGATCTAAATCAGATACGTCTATATCTACGGTTTCATAGTTTGCATCCTTATCTGTTTTAAATATCTCATATGGTTTATCTGTTCTACCCTTTAGGTATTCCTTGGTTTTTTCATCTGCCTCACATAAACCTACTTTTCCACCCATTTCCACGGTCATGTTTGAAAATACCATCCTATCAGATATGCTCATATTTTCAATTGTATCTCCAACAAATTCACATGCCTTATAAGTAGCACCGTCTGCTCTCATCTTACCAATAATGTGTAATATAACATCCTTTGCAGAGGTGTTCTCTTTTAAATCTCCAGTGATATTAAATCTGATAGTCTCAGGAACTTTAAACCATAATTTACCTGTTGAAAGAACCATAGACATATCAGTGGATCCAATACCAGTTGCAAATGCGCCTAATGCACCATGGGTACAGGTATGTGAGTCGCAACCTACTACAACCTCACCTGGACGAATATGTCCCATTTCAGGAAGTACCTGGTGACATACACCTTGATTTACATCATAAAAATTAGTGATGTTCTGTTCTTTTGCAAATTTTCTCATAAATATATGATTGTTAGCAGCTGTAATTGAATCAGCAGGTACCTGATGGTCGAATGGAATAACAACTTTATCCTTATCCCATACCTTTCCAGTACCGATTTCTTCAAATCCTTCTACAGCAAGAGGACCTGTTAAATCATGAATCATAGCGATATCAATATTAGCCATAACAATTTCTCCAGCTTCAACCTTATCTTTACCTGAAGCCTTAGCTAATATCTTTTCAGACATTGTCATAGACATAATTTTTTTCTCCATAAATTGATTTAAAAAAATATTTAAATTATAAAGTCAATTAAAATAATTAATTTTTTATTATTCTATTAATATTAATTTATTTGTTTTTATAAATATAGTTTAAAAGCATCTAAAAAAAATCTAAAGAATTATTAATCATATAACTTATATATTTAGATGAATAAGGGATATTATGAATTTAAAAATAGAAGGATTAAAAAGAAATATTATCAATTTAAAATGGTTTTTTATAATATATGGACTATTTTTATTAAGTTTTATACTATATGAAACAAAAGAAACCAATTTTAACATTAAAACAACATTATTAGTATTCTTAGCATTGTTAATTATTGGATCAATTATATTACTATTTATAACAAATAAAAATCTCCCATTACATAAGATTGCTCTAATCATAATATTAGTTTTTGGAGTAATGTGTGTGTTTTTAAGTCCAATAATATCTATTAGTGATGAACAAGAACATTTTACACGTTCTGAAATAGTATCCCATGGAGATTTAAATACAAAAATCTATAATAAATCATTAGATTCTAATAAACATTTTCTTACAATTCAATCTGTTGGAGAGCTTAAAGTAGGTAAAATGGGAAATAAAACAGTATTTAAAACAAAATGGGACGATCAAGAAATAAATTATACTAAAAAATATGTAGGCAGTGCATTTGCTCAAAATCCTTTTTATGGATATATTCCACAAGCAATTGGAATAGATATTGCAAAAGGATTAAATCTAAATAATATATGGATGTTATGGCTTGGAAGATTATGTAACTTAATATTTTATGCAATAATTTGTTCATATGCTATAAAAAAGGCTCCAATATATAAGATTCCTCTACTTTTAACAGCATGTTTACCACTCTCAATATATCAAGCTGGATCAACAAGTATTGACGGAATGATTTTTGCATTAGCCTTATTATCAATAGCTTACTTTTTATATTTATACCAGAAAGAAGATCACACAGTAGACTGGAAGAATATAAGCATCTTAACTTTAATAATAACACTCTGTGGGCTATGCAAACTAACATATGCTGCATTAATACTTCTAATATTTTTAATACCAAAAAACAAATTCAAAACACCGAAAATAAAGCATTTATCAAGATTATGTTTTATAATATTATCTGCAATTACACTAATTTGGAGTAGATATGCAACTAAAATGCTTTATTACTCATGGAGATATGGTTATTTCCTTAGAAAAAATGTGAATTCAAAATTACAAATCTTATATATAGTTAATCATCCAATAAATTTTTTAAAAATATTATTTAATCCAATGAATTTTATAAAAGCATTTAAATCATTATTTAGTTTTGGACACGGAACATATACAACAATTAAATCATATTTTCTAGTGATTGCACTTTTCATATTACTTTTATTATTTATTTTCACATATTCACCAAAACAGGGATTAAATAAAAAAGATAAAATAAAGTTATTAATAATTACCTTATTAATAGCCTTAGGAACTTATATAGTTCAATATATATCCTGGACAACAGTAGGATTACCTAAAATTCAAGGTGTTCAAGGAAGATATTTTATACCGGTGATAGCTTTATTATTAATGATATTTAGTTTTAATTCAAATAATAAACTCTTAAAAAGTAATAAATTCGATTTTATAAAAAATAACTACAATATTTTAGCAATTACATTTATAATATCATTTTTAAGTTCACTTATACTTTTATTATTCATGAAATACTATTAGATTATAAAATTTTTCTTATAACCTTTTAATCAATAACTCTTTTTAATTTTTTATTTAAAAATTATTAATTAAAGTTCATTTAAAAATTTAATTTCCAATAAAAGTTTTTAATAATTTAAATCATAGAAAAATTTTAATATAATATTCTCAAAGGTATTAAGCCCAGATAAATTGGGGTTGTAAAAAATTCAACTGATGGCTTGAATTTTTTTAAATTTGTTTTATTGTTTTGTAGTTTCTTATGATTTCTTTGGTTTGGAATTCGTTTTTTACTCCGTTTACTGTTCGGAATATGTTTTT
>Ga0214925_100346_pt1 | contig 26807 bp, 26 predicted proteins | sample Stichaenrichment_FD_168299 | JGI IMG/M metagenome (GOLD analysis project Ga0214925, IMG submission 168299) | Xylose enriched microbial communities from anaerobic bioreactor in Madison, Wisconsin, United States - 63SRT | ecosystem: Engineered > Bioreactor > Anaerobic > Unclassified | place: USA... | reverse complement strand
CATGAGCCTGGGGCGCCTGCAGCGCAGCCTCCTCCTGTCCGCCTTCCTCTGTGCCGCAGGCGCGCGGTAGCGGCGCCCTGCAGGGCCCTGCCAGCCGTTCCGCCTGATCTCGCGGGATATGGTCGACTTGTCCCTGTGGAGCTCCCTCGCTATCTGGCTGACCCCCTCATGGCCCTTCCAGCGGACCATGATGTCCTCGCGCTCCGCAATGCCAAGATGGCTGTAGCCGTCCATGGTGCCTCCAATGATGCATGTCTCCGCAAGCATCATCATAGGTCGCGCCTGGGCGGCTACCTCGTAATATTCTGTTGCACTCGGAGTGCGGATTCGCCGGACAAATTTTGGGCTCTCCGCTATTTATGGTGGGTCGCACTTCTGCACTGCTTGTGGCCCTGGCCTCCGAACGGCAGGATTCTCCCCGACAGGAGACTCCGTCCCGGAGGCGCGATATGGATGCTCGGGCAGGCATGCCGGCAAGGCTCTCCGAGAGGTCCATGGGGCCCGGGGACGGATGGAAGGCCTCCGATGTCTGGTTCGAGGAGTGCGAAGGGGCGCAGGACGAGCTCCATGCGAGGGTGGCCCATCGGAAGGACCAGGCAGCGGAATTTCCCGCATGCCACAGGAAGCGCGGCGCCTGCGACACGCGCGAGAGGGCCTGGAGGCATCTCAACATCTGTCCTGCAGCACCGAGGCGAGATCGGACGGCTTTGCTTAGAACCTCGCAAACAAACTGGGAGTAAGCGTATGGGCGCTAAGCGATTTTCTCTGGGCGCGTCCAGACGGGACCCACTTCGTGGCACCTCGTGATCCGAGGCACCCCAATAGACCTCACCCCTGGAGAAGGGGTACATTTATCGAGTGCAAACCAGGAGGTAACAGATGAGCGACCACTGCCCCGACTGCGACACAATCCTAGAGGACTTCATCGAGGGGTCGAGCATGGGCCAACGATGTCCCAACTGCGGGTGGTCCCTCGTCACTATGTACATGCCTCCCATCCTTGAGGACAATCGTGAGTACGCCATCACCCTTCTCGCTGGCAACGACGCGAGCCCTGCCGTACTAAAGGCAATCTCACACCTTATGGGCTGCAACTATATCACCGCGAGAAGGCTGGTTCTCGAGGCGCCAAAGGTGCTCTTTGCCGGACATGCTTCTGACATTCTCGGGTGGAAGACCAAGCTTGAGAGCGCTGGGGTTCTGATTGCCATCACTCCAGAGTTCCCCTATAGCGAAGACGGGCAGCTGCTTAATGGAGCCGTCATCGGCTAACGTCATGCTCTAAAAGCATCGTCTGGAGACATGACACAATGGGTTTTGCCCGAGATTGGAATTGCAAGCCTCGGGCAAAGCTCTCTGGATTGGCAACCCCCTATTTCGACGGCGAATCCTCAGAGCAAGTGCAATGACTGGCCGTAGCAGACCTCCCAGGGGCACTTCCACCTGAGACGCTTGCGCGGTCTCCGGCTGAGCGAATCGCATGCCTCCTGCACCTCGCTGTCGCTGACTGAGCTCTGTCAATATAATGGACAGCGGAATCGCAGATTCCTACACGGCCAGCATGTCTTCCGGACTGTGCCGGAGGGCCTTCCCGAAGTCGCCGGAAAACTCCCGCAGGGCCTCTGGCATCCCGCTGTCCGCCTGTCGGAGAGTGCGCAGAAGACTTGATGTCACCATCGGACATCTCGGACCCGACTCTCGTATATCGGAAACCTTAGCGCCTCTTGCCGTCCTCGTGCGCGCCGAGGGCCATATTGTTCTGGACCGTGAAGCTCACTGCATAGAGCAGGCACTCGACCACAATCTTCATCAGCAGCGCCGGACCCTCCAGAATGTCGACGAGCAGATGCATGAGGGCACTGTTCACGGCCAGAAGCGCCGAGGAGAGAAGCACATATCGCCAGAACGTGTAGTGCTCGCCAGAGCCGCTGAACGCCCAATGCCGGTTCATGAGATAGTTGTACGTGGCGCTGATGGCGCGTGCGGCGATCGTTGCCCCTACCGCTGCAAAGCCGCCACCGTAGTAGAACGCAGAGAACAGCAAGCAGTCGATTGCAAACGAGGAAAGCGATACGGCAAGGAACTTGGGCATGCTGCCAAAGAGGGCCTTGCAGACGCGCAGGCCATCCTTCACTGCGTCGAAGTGGCTGCCAGAGTTGTCATTGAAATACACTGTGGGAATGGGCACCTCGCGGATGCCGTCAAACAGTGTGCCTGCATGTACGAGCATGTTCATCTCATACTCATAGCGATCGCCACGAAGTGCAGCCAGCTGGTCGATATGTTCGAGGGGGATTCCGCGCAGGCCCGTCTGCGTGTCCGTGAGATGCACGTTGTAGAGCATGCCAAAGAGCGTGCGGGCAAGCGTGTTTCCCAGGCGCGACCTTCTCGGCATCTGCGCTATGTCGCGAACGCCCAGTATCAGGCACCCTGGGTTCTCCTTGGCGCAGCGTGCTACATCGAGAATTGCCTGTCGCGTGTGCTGGCCATCAGAATCGGCGGTTACGGCAAGCGAAAAGCCCCTGTGCGCGGCCCAGCGCAATCCCTCCCTGAGCGCTGCACCCTTGCCGCGGTTGCGCTCAAAGCGAATGATGGGAACGCCGCGTTCCTCTACCCGGGAGAAGACCTCGTCGCACGCCTCGCTTCCGTCATCGACCACCACGATCGGCAGAGAGGGGCCTGCAGTCGCTGCGCTGTCTGGATGCTGGCCGATGCCGTGGAGCTGGTCGACAAGCTCCACGAGCCGTTCATCGGGCTGGTATGCAGGAATGACCACGCAGAGCGTGCATTCCGCAGCATCAGGCGAACGCATTGTCCGGTTCCTTTCCGCGGTGGCTGCGATGCGAGAATGCCACGAGGCAGACTGCGCCCAGAACAGATGCAGCTATGCCCTGCCAGAGGTAGGGGTAGCCAAGCGGCAGCTTCGTGGTGCCGCTGTCGACCACGGTCAGGTGGAAGCTGTCGCGCACTCCCGGCACGCCGTCGAACAGGTCGTGGTATGCGAGCGTGGTGTTCACGTCGTCCTCGGGAGAGGTCACGGTGATTGCGTCGGGACCGTAGCTCAGCGCAATCGGCACGAGCTCACGCTCTGGCAGCTCGTCGGGATCAAGGTCCATTGCCCGAGAGAGCAGGGCGCCCACACCCTCATCGTGCGTGAGCGAGCAGAAATATGCGAGATTGAATCCCACAAAGACGATGTTGTCGCTGCCTGCAGTCCCCATGAAGTCGACGTGCGTGCCGTTTCCAAGGTCGGCGTAGCCCAAGGAGTCGTTGAGCCCTTCGAGGTAGACCGTGTTCCAGGTGGACATGTCTGATGGGAACAGATTGGTGTCCAGAATCCCGTCCTTCGTGTGCAGATCCGGGAAGCCGTTGCTGAACCGCACAGTGTTGCAGCGCACACCAAGGAAGATGCGGTCATGCGAGTTCTTGTTCTCGGGAATGTCATCGGCGGAGACCACCACGCGGACGCCGCTGCTGGCAAGCTGGAGGACCAGGCTTTCCGCTGCCTGCTGGTCGTCGTAGGTGAACCCCGTCAGGTAGACGACGCGGTAGCGTGAGAGCTCGTCGAAGCTGTAGTGGTTGAGGTTGGGATCTGCGGTCTGCCTGAAGGCAGGGTAGGAGAGGGCAATGGCATCGGAGTTCTTCCCAATGGCAATGGCGGGATAGTGTGTCTTGACGCCGAATGTCTCGGGAGCTGCGCTCAGGTGGTAGAGACGGTAGGCCCCGGAGGTGTTCACCAGCTCGTAGCCGGTCCTCTCGGCGCATCCGTCGAGCTGCTCTGCCATGTCGGGCTCCGGGTTCTCTACCACGTCAGCATTCATGAGCACGGTATCGGCTCCCAGCTCCTTGGCACGGTCGAACAGGTAGAGGAAGTCCCCTTCGTTCGACGCGCGGTTGAGCAGGGCGATATTGCGCGAGGTGGTGCTGGCCTCCCAGCCCGCGCCAAAGACCTGGTTGGTGGTGCCGCCCAAGTCGGTGAGCACATATGGATCGATGACGCGTGTTCCTTCCTGCAGGACGCACAGGCGCTGCGTGGTGACGCTCTTTGCCTCCTCGACCAGCGTTTCCTTCTGCTGCTGGCTCAGGCGCTCGACGGGCTGCTCGCCCGTCTGGTAGCCGTAGATGAGACGCAGCGAGGGAATGCAATCGAGAACAGCCAGCACGCAGAAGGCAATGAGGAAGGGCGTCTTGAGGCGTCGCCACTGCAGAAGCGAGATGAGGATGAGACAGAGCGCAATCGAGACGAAGCGCATCATCCAGAGAAGCCCGCCGCCAGGGAGTGCAGCCAGGAAGGGCATGGCCGCAGTCGAGGTGAGCACGCAGATGAGGGCGGCGGTGATGAAGCCCGGAGCTGCCTTTCGGTTGCTGAAGAGCGCGCCTATGACTGCCAGCACAAAGCCGGGAAGCCCAATGTAGGGAACAGTGTAGGGGAGAAGGGTGGTCTGGAGCCGTGCGAAGGGGTCGAGAGAGACGCCCAGGCTCTGGAAGAAGCCCTTCATGGTGGCGGAGCTGTCGATGTTCGATATGCCGCCAAAGAGCGAGGGCACGAGCCAGACTCCCACCAGCAGGAAGCCTAAAAGCATGGCAAGAACCGCACGGAGTGCAACGCGAAGGCGACGGTTTGCCAGGCAGTAGACAAGCATGAACAGCAGTGTGGCCAGCGCGAGCATGCCGGCATATCCCAAGTGGCACAGCACCATGAGCGAAAAGCACACAGAGATGCCCACGAAGTTCCTGCGCTTCTCGTCCTTGAGGAATGCCGCCACGTTGTAGGCGTAAAGCGGCAGGAAGCACATGCTCAGAGCGCGGGGGATGTTTCCTTCGGCAAAGAGCTGGTAGAGGTTGTTGGGCAGGAAGAACCACACAAGGCCAAGAAAGGCGCCCAGCCACGGGCGATCCATCCTGTAGCCGATGTAGAGCCAGGGGATGCTGCTCCCCACGACCAAGGTCCCAACAAACAGCAGGTAGCCTGCCCAGATGTTACCTGCGGCAACGGCCTGGCATGCAGCCATGAGGTAGGGGGCAAGCGGGGGCCAGTAGCGCAGGATCTCGACCCCGTTGTACCAGGTAGGGTCGTAGCCCGGCCACCAGTTGCCCGCACAGATGCTGTTGTAGACCAGCTCGGCGCGGTGAATGTGGTACATGGTGTCTGAACCGGCGGGATAGATGCCGCTGTCATGGACGATAAACACCACCACAGCGGCTGCGATAACGTAGATGATGCTGGCGGCGGCTGCCAGAGCGATTTGCCTGCCCCGGAGGTGCCGGCCCCTCTTCTCGGGAGCTGTCTCTTCACGTCCCGTCATTTGGCGTGCCCCTCATCCGAGGCAAGCATCTCGTCTACGACGTCCCCCACGATGCGGTCGATGTCGGCGTCCTGAGGTCCGCCGTTCGCCTGTCCCGGCTGGATGTCCACCGCATAGGTGCGTGCCGGGCTCTCGCTTCCCTCGACGCGCACGAGCGAACCGCCGTTCTTCTCGATCACGGCGTAGAAGTTTTTCGCAAACTCCTCGACCAGGTTCTCGAGCGTGGGGGAGACCACGTCGAACGGCGGCTCCTCGTTGAGCAGCTTGTTTCGATAGGGTGCGAGGCAGGCATCGATGCCTTCCTCGAAGACGTTGAACCGCACGAAACGCAGCCCCGAGATTCTGATGGTGAGCGTGAACTCCCAGGTATGGGGATGTGTCTCTCCCACATAGCTGCCGTCAGCGAGGAAGTGGCGTGCGTTGAGGTAGAACTTGAGGATGTATGAGCGCCTGTACTTCAGGCTGTTATTCTCCATCGTTGGAATACCTTCCGGATTCGTCTGCGTTTGCAAGATAGCCGTCAAGGGACTCAGCGGCAATTATCTGGGCATTGCCCTGCAGGAGCGGCTTGACTGCATCGGCGGCGCCATCTGGCGTTTCGTGAGCACAGAGGAGTGTGACCTCGCAATCGCCTGCGTCGTGGAACCGCAGGACGTCGTTCCCAAAGAACTGGTTGCAGCGCTCGAGCAGCTCGAGGGCCTCTTCGAGCGTGGTGCAGCCAACCCGCAGGACAGCTCCCTCCTCAACGCCCCGGGCGCGCAGCTTCTTGGCAAAGCGCACCACGAGCCTGGTGTCCCATGCGCCCTCACGCGCGCTGTAGAGGTCCATTCTCCGGTCCCGCTCTGCTTGAAGAGCCAGCTTCTCACTGAGAAGGGCAACCTTGGCGCGCTCGCTGTCGCACTCGCGCCGCCGGCGATCCACGCTGTCGGCAGTGACCATCATTCCTGTGCAGAACAGGACGATTCCACACGCCCAGAGGGTGCCCATGCGCGCATGCGCACCCTGATAGTCGTTGTTTCCCAGGAGCGCGCTGACGTTGGTGAGCAGGCAGAGCCGGTACTCGCTGCCGTCGTAGTCGAACAGGGTGCCGCTGGCGAGGTAATCCTCGTTGCCGAGAAGGATTCGCTGGTGGACGATCTGGCCCTCTTCCAGGCTTTTGAGGAAGTCCTCGGCATCGGCCGAGTCGAAGTACGTGTCGGCGCTCACGTCCTTGTAGCGGTTTGTCTCGACCACGTCCTTGACATAGAGCATGGTCTGTCCGCGCGAGAACGCCCAGTAGCTGCCGGAGGAGTTGTGGAGCGTGCCCAGGATGTCGCTGATGACCTCGTCGGTGCTTCGGTCCGTGTCGAGGCCGATCTCATTGAGCACGATGCCCACGTAGGAGTCCTGCTGCCTGGCGTAGGTCTCGATGATGCCATTGTCGAGGTCGCGCATCTGGAGCCATCCGAAAAGGGCCAGCACGACGCAGATGGGCACTACGATGAGCGTGGTGCGCCTCAGCGTGGCGTGCGGGCTCGTGCCGGCTGGACTCTTCTCGGTCTTTTTGGCGCTGTTCTGCGGATTGGAGGAGCTGCTCACGATTCGTCTCCTTTTGCTTGTGCAGACGGCAGGCTGACATTGAAGAACTCGAAGGCGTGTCGGTAGACTCTCTTTCCCGCATCCATGGTCTGCTTGAGGGCGCGGCGGAAGGCGTCCCATTCTTCGGAGAGGTCGCGCGTGTGCCATGCCGCCGAGGTGTTCACGGAGTTGATGATGCCGGCGACCCTGAAGAAGAACACGAGCGTGTTATAGAAGGGCAGCAGCACCACGACCCACCATTGGTGCAGGTAGAAGCGTCGTAGCGGAGGGTCCATGCGCAGAAGCGCCAGCACGCAGAGAAAGTAGAGATAGGACTCCACAACATAGAGCGCAAAGATCATGAGCACAGAGAAGAGGATGATCTGCGCTGAGACGTTCATTGCCATGAGGAAGAACAGTGCCACGTACCAGATGAGGCGCGGGAACGCAAAGGTGTGGTCAAAGACGAGTGTATAGACGTTGATGTCGGTGAAGGCACGCCGCAGCCTGAGTTTGCTCTGCGGGAACAGGCGCGCCACTTCGAGCGTGCCACGCTGCCAGCGCTGGCGCTGGGTGTAAAGCTCGTTCATGCCCGAGATGGGCGAGACGAAGAAGATAGCGTCATCGCACATGGCTACGCGCTCGTGCTGAAGGTAGCGCATCTGGAAGGTGAGGTCGGTGTCCTCGCTTACCGTATCCGTCGTGTACATGTGGGACTTGAGGATTGCGGACTTCCTGAAGGCCGAGAAGGCACCGGAAAGCGTGTAGATGGCGTTGAGCTCCGAGGAGTAGCTGCGGCCGGCGAGAAATGCCTGGGCGTACTCGACAAACTCGAGCCTGCGCAGCAGATGGAGCCCGTGCGTGGGGGTCTCCCTGATCTGGGAGGGCCTCGTGAGCACGGCACCGGTCATGCAGTTTGTCTCGGGATGGCTCTCGAACTTCCGCACGAGGTTCACGAGCGCCTTCGGCTCGAGGACGCCGTCGCTGTCGATGTTCACGATGTATTTGCCCTCAGCGTTGTAGAGCGCCATGTTGAGGGCCTTCGACTTGCCCTGGTCGGCGCTGAGCCACTGCATGCGCAGGGAAGCGAACCTGTCTTGGCAGCGGCCGAAGATCTCGAAGCTGCCGTCGGTGCTTCCGTTGTCGACAAGGAAGACACGCAGCTGCTCGGCGGGATATGTGCCCGTGGCAACCGAAGCCAAACAGGCCTCGAGCGTCTCTGCAGAGTTGTACACCGGTATGATCAGCGAGACCTCCGGCCAGATGGAAGGGTCGGGTGCGGGATTGCGGTCGCGGAAGCGCCGCCGTGCCAGCACGATCACCGAGGCGAAGGAAGGGACAATCTCGACAATGAGCGGGATGATGATCCACGCGGACCAGAAGACAAACGAGCTAAGAATGCTTTGCAGCGTCATAGCGCAGGCCACCAACCTTCATCTGAATGACATCCGGCTTGGTGAACACGTAGAAGTACAGCAGGATGGTAATGGTATAGAAGAAGAAGCGGCCAATATAGGTGTGGGCAAGCGCAAACGCATCCGGTCCGAAGAAGTGAACGATCTCGCAGATGATCACGATGCGCACAGCGTTGCCTGCCAGAAGGATGGCGGCGCCAAGGATGCCCACAGCAATCTTCTCGTAACGCGAGTAGACCGGATAGAAGACGAGAAGCGAGACAAACGCCATGGTCTCGATGATGCCCGAGCATTCCATGTCGATCTGCATGGTGATGGACGATGTGCCCGTGGGAACATAGATGATTCCATAGAAGAAGTACGCCTCGAAGGTGTGCGTGAGCGAGCCCACGAGCCCGGCCATCGCCGTGACGCCTTGCGCCATGGGAAGCGTCGCCCAGGGGCGAATGAAGGCCATGGCAAGAAGGAAGAGGCCGACGGCGCCCACGATGAAGCGCCAGAACGCGAGGCTGGCCTTTCCCAGCACATGGACGATGAATGCCCAGAGAGAGACAAGGGCAGCAAAAAGGATGATGGTTCCTACCTGCATGCGGCCTCCGAAGCGGCGAGGTCCTTATCGCGCCTGGTGCGGCGGCGGTTGGCAAGAAGGCCGCCCGCAACGGCGATGCCGGACAGGCCCAGCCCCAGCCAGGGACCTGTCGACGCGCCCGTAGTGGTGACGATCTGGTCTCCCAGGCGGCCGAACCTCGCGCTGATGAACTGGTAGCTGTCCGGGCTGTCGTCTGCGGCCTTGCCGTGCTGGCTGCGGTAGTAGTTGTGCATCTTTGCGACGCTATCGAGGTCGATCTTGTACTCCGCCTGGCATATGTCGCCGTCGACCGTGATCATCACGTGGCCGAGGACGCCTCCCATCTCTTGGAAGGCTGAGTTGCTGACGTTGGTCATGCTGCTGGTGTCGTAGGTTCCGTGGGTCTCTACAATCGCGTACTCCCGCGTTGTGCCGTCGGGCTGGTTGGCGAGGTTGGGGTTCCAGTCGATGTTGCCGTTCTCGTCCACGGCAATGATGCGCGGCGAGAGGTCGTCTTCGCCGTTGACGTCGATGTCCTGCGTGGAGCTTGCCTTGCCCGTGAGATCGATTGTGATTGCTTGGGTGAAGGCTGTGCCCTGTTGGCGCTGTTCGTCGATGTGCGCCTTCATGGTGGTCTCGGCGTACATATAGAGCGTGGAGCCATTGGTGTAGAGCGCCGCGGCGGCATCCTCGTTCATGTCCTGGGTGCCCGCGGTGGCGTACGAGATGGTGGTCACGGGATAGGAGTTCCAGTCATCGTAGCTGCCGTCGTAGGCGATGCCCTGGAACGTGCCAGTGTTGCTCTGCTCGTGCCGGAGGTCGGAGACGTCCTTCACGAAGGGTTCGGACTGGTAGAGGCCGAAGCTGAGCGACTCGCTATAGTAGTTGAGCGACTCGCGCGGGATGCGGATCTCCCACTCGGAGCCGACGTGTTTGGCTTCGGCGCCCGCGATGCCGCTTACCGTGCCGTCCTGGTTGAGCTGGAAGACATTCTCGCGGCCAAGGTCGCTCGTTATGGAGTACTTCCCGTTTGCGTGCGTGCCCGCGCCCGCAGCACTTCCGCCCTGACCCTCCTTGATGTAGACGTAGACGTCGCCGTCGAAGACCATGGCCACCTGTGCGAGGGCGTTGGGCTGGTCGGGGTTCGGGTTCTTGACATCGGTCTTCGTGACGTATTTCCAGTCTTTGAACGTGCCGTCGATGGTGATGCCGGTGTACTTGCCGGGGTCGCTCTCGGGGGCCGGCGCGACGTAGGCAGGAATGTCGGCGACGTTGACGGCGGTGCCGCCAAAGGAGAACGTGCCGGCGCTCATCATGCTGGCGGGAATCATGCACTCCACGTACTGCGGGCCCTCGGTGTTGCCGTTGCCGTTGTTGACGGAGGCGTAGGAGCCTCCGTTGTACTGGAGGTTACCGAAGGCGTATGGCGGCTGGTCGCCGATCTGGAACATGTCCCAGTCATGGCCTACATAGCCGTTGGCCATGCCCCAGGCGGCGAAGTAGTAGTTGCCATCGGCGCCCTTGGCGATCTTCCATTTGGTGAGGCCGTTGCTGTTGCCGTTGCCGCTGGCTGCGCTGTTCGATGTGCTGGTGTCCCAGTCGTCGAGGTTTCCGTCGACCGTGGGGCTGTCTGTCGCTGTGGAGCCCGTGCCGGTTTCCGCGCTTGCGCCCGGCCCGGACTCGGAAGCGGAACCTGAGCCAGATTCAGAACCAGAACCTGAGCCAGACACCGAGCTGGAGCTGCCAGACCCGGTGCTGCCGGATCCGGACTCGGCCCCAGATTGCGAACCTGAATCCTGCTGGCTGCCGCCGGATGTTTGCCCAGACTCCGGGCTGCCGCCAAACTTCACGGTCTTCTCGACGCCGCCGAACGAGAGCGTAGCGGACGAGCCGCCCAATGTGCTCAGGGGGATTGACGCTTCGAACGCGTAGTTTCCGGTGGAGTCGCCCGTGACGGACGTTGACGCGCCTGCTATGCTCTTCCAGCCATCAAGGGTGAATCTGCTTACCGTGTTTGAGTTGGGGATCAGCTGGACGCTGAACGTGCCATTGAGGTTGGCACTCGCAAGCGTGGGGCCAGACAGCTCTGCCCAGTACCCGTTGCCTGAATTGCCCTTGAGCAGCAGGTACAGGTTGGCGCCGTCGGCGGTGGCTCCCCAGGTGGAGATGGTGCCGCTGCCGGCGTTGAGGTCCGAACCTGCCCAGTCGCCTGCGTCGCCGTCTACGGAGACTGTCGCCGCATAGGCGAGGCCGGCGGAGGGGGCGCCTGGAACCGGCAGCGGCGAACCGACTGTCAGCGCGATAGCGAGACCTGCGGCTATCGTGCGAGAGGACAGCTGATGAAGCTGCGGGCGGTCCTGCCTCGAGGGGGCGAGCTGCCCTTTGGTATCACATTTTCTTGCCATTTTGCGACCTTAATGAGCTGCGCTTTTGGGAAGCCGAATGAAATGCCATTTTACGAATATCGGTAACTATATAACCTATGGGTTGTTTTTTAAACCATTTTCAACTGTCCTCCATGGTGTGTGCCGCCGTGGACAAGGCAGACGAGGGCTTCGGATTTGACATGGGCCTGCCGGCGCTCCGGGAGCCGCCTAAGCTCGCGCCAGCCGATGGGCCGGAGGACATTGCGTCGGGCCGGGTGCAGCTGATGGCAATGCTCTTCGAAGGATGTGCCTGCGGCATCTTCCGCTATCGTCTGATATCTGGACCGGATGCATCGCCTGCCACCTGCTCGTGCGTACGGGCGGCAGGAAAGCGGAGCTGTGCCCGGAGCAGGAGATCTCATGCGCTGCGAAGAGGGCACCAGGCCGGCAAGCTCTCCGGGAGGCTGCGCCTCTTGAGGAAGCGGCTTTATGGCCAGGGCGGGATGTGCAGCCTGTGAGGTCACAATTTCTGCATGACGGGAAGGCGGCTTTGGGGTATCACACAAGCCAATGAAGAGGTGCCTTATGGCACGCAGACAGAGGGGAGTTCCATGGCAGATACCATCATCGATTTCGAAGACGCGAAGATCCGCGCACATGACCATATCGTGCGTGGAACGGCAGCAGAGGGCCAGCTCCGTGCTTTCGCTATCACCGGACGCGAGACCGTGCAGGCAGCAAGCGACCATCACCATACGAGCAACGTCGTGACGGCAGCTCTCGGACGTCTCATGATGGCAGCGCAGATGATCGGCGCAATGTCGAAGGTGGACGACGAGCTCGTGACGCTGAGCGTGCGCGGCGATGGCCCGGTCGGAGGCCTTACGGTCACAGCGAACAACAGGGGCCAGGTCAAGGGATTCGCGAACCATCCGAATGTCTGGCTGCCTCTCCGAAGCGATGGCCATCTCGATGTCGGACGTTCGCTTGCGCCCGGCACGCTTTCCGTCGTGCATGACATACCGGGGATGGACCCCTATTCGAGCACGGTCGGCCTTGTCACAGGGGAGATTGCAGACGATCTCACGTACTACTTCGCCGTGAGCGAGCAGATCCCCACGACGCTTGGTGTCGGCGTCCTTGTCGATACGGATTTCTCCGTGCGACAGGCGGGCGGCTTCCTTATCCAGGCAATGCCGGGCTGCTACGACTATGTGCTCGAAGACCTCGAAAGCAATATGCGTGGCGTGAAGTCGGTGACAGACATGCTCGAGAGCGGCATGAGCCCCACTGACATGCTTGACCATCTGCTGCGTGGCATGGATTACCAGGAGCTTTCTGTCATGCCGGCAGAGTTCCGCTGCGGCTGCGACCGTTCGAGCGCAGCCCGGTGCGTGATGGCTTTGGGGGAGCATGAGATGCGCGACATGATTGCGAAGGGCGAGCCTGCCGATGTCCACTGCCACTTCTGCGGCGCAAACTATGTCTTCGCACCTGAAGAGCTCGAAGAGATGCTTGGATAGATCTGCTGCACCCAGAAAAGCCGAGTGCCGCCCTGCAGTCCGCGGGTCGGCACTCTTTCATTGCAGGGAAGCGATTATCTCTACAGTTTGTGGTGCAGCTTCAGCTCCTCGATGAGCATCTTGTCCCGCCATTCTGCCAGGGTCTCAGGGGTGTTGCCGACCTCTGCAGGACGATGTGCCAGCTCCTCGTCGACACCCTTCTGGGCGATGTCTGCCCACTCGGCAGGGAACTCCTTCCAGTCTGCCATGTCCTGGAGCCAGAGCGTCGTCGAGTCATGCAGGTGGTTCATGAGGCCAGAGACGCCGCCTGCACCTCCTCCGAGCTCGAAGACTAGCGACGGTCCCATGATGCCCCAGCGGATGCCTGGGCCGAACGTGACGGCCTTGTCTGCATCCTCGACGGTGCAGACACCGGACATGACAAGGTTCGCGACCTCGCGGTAGAGGGCCATCTGGAGACGGTTGCAGATGAAGCCGAGCGCTTCCTTCTGGAGCACGACCGGCTCCATGCCGAGCTTCTGGTAGAAGGCCTTCGCGCAGACGACCGTCTCTTCCGACGTCTTCTCGCCGCGGGTGATCTCGACGAGCGGGATGAGATGGGGCGGATTGTAGGGGTGTCCGCCGCAGAAGCGCTCGGGGTGCTTCGCATTCTTGGCAATCTCTGTCACGAGGAGTCCCGAGGTCGAGCTTGCGATGATTGCATCAGGGGCAGCCGCGGCCTCGATCTCGTCCACGATCTGCCACTTGACGTCGTAGTGCTCAGCCGAGCTCTCCTGGATGAACTGGGCGTCCTTCACGGCTTCTGCCACAGAGGTCGTGTAGTGGATGCGCCCTGCAATCTCCTTCGCTTCCTCTTCCGTATAGACGCCGTTCTTTACGAGGGAGGCAAGGCTCTCCTCGACGCGGCCCTTCGCACGGGCGCTCGACTCTTCGGCCCTGTTCTGTGCCCAGACCTCGAGCCCTCCCATTGCGAACTTGAGCGCATAGCTGTAGCCGATGACGCCGGCACAGACCGATGCAGCGCACGTGATGCCCTCTGCCTTCATGGAGCCCCTTTCTCTTCGCGGCATATGCTGCCTGAAGTATAGGTTCGGATGGACCTCTGGCAGGGAGGAACTCTCTATGGCTTCAGGAGCGGTGCTGCCGGGGACAGCGTGAAGACTGGCTGGCTAGAATCGGGATGAGGCATATGCATGGCAGACGGATGGAAGGCTTTCATGAGAGAAGATGCAGGGAATGCAGAGGCAGTCTCGAGGAGAGGCTTTCTCGAAGCTTCAGGGCTTCTGCCTCTGGCTGCGCTGCTTGGCGCCTGCTCTTTCGAGGGAGCGTCTGATAGCGCGGGCGCTCAGGAGGATGCCGGCAGCGATGGCATAGGCATCGAGAGCGGAGACGATTCTGCCTTCGATGCGAACGGCTTCGCAGAGCGCTCGATCGATGAGTCGGAGCTTGCCACCCACCCCGTCCAGGCACCCATCGAGGCAGTGCCGGAGAGCTATTTCGAGGATTCGAGCGAGCCGGGCACGATCGAGGCGTTCGGCTACGAGACGCAGACATATGCCGAGGATGGCACAGGGGACGGCAGGACGTTTGCGAAGACGTGCAATGTCTATCTGCCCTATGGCTACAGCGGAAGCGGAGACCGGGCGTACGATATCCTCTATCTCCAGCATGGGGCAGGAGGAGATGAGAGCTCATGGCTCGGCGAGCCGGGAACGGCAGGCTCCGATGCAAAGCGCATCCTCGACCACCTTATGGCAGATGGCCTCATCAGGCCGATGATCGTCGTGACGCCTTCGATTCCCGAGGGAGATGACCGGTGGGCATCGGAGTTCACGTCGTACCTTTCTGAGCTCGGCCGTGACCTCATGCCGGCGGTCGAGCGGCACTACCGTACATTCGCTGCGACGGCAGACAGCGCAGGCTTTGCGGCATCGCGCGAGCGCCGCTACTTCGGCGGCTTCTCCATGGGAGCCTACGAGACGTGGTATGTGCTCATCCACTACCTGCCCTGGTTCAAGTACTACCTGCCGCTCTGCGGCAACATGAGGTACGAATCGACCGACGATGAGTGCATCGCGCAGGCAGATTCCGTGGCTGATGCTGCTGTGGCATCGGGGATGCCGAAGGAGGACTATCTCGTCTTTGCAGCAGATGGCACAGCCGATATCACGTACGAGAACATGAGCGTGATGGTCGACCGCCTGAAGGAGCGCACCGATGCCTTCAGCACGAGCGATGATGGCTTTGTGGATGCAGATGGCACGCTTGCCGCGAACCTCGTCTATCTCGTGGTGGATGGCTACGAGCATTCGCAGACAAGCGCCCAGGAATACCTCTATGACGGGATGAGGCAGCTCGATGCGCCGCAGGGATAGCCTGTTTCCTGCCTTTTAGGCCTTCGCTGGCTTCGGCTCTTTTGCAGGACGGTTCACGATGATGATGCCGGCACTCACGAGGACAAGCGAGATGATGGCTGTCGCAGGGTCGAGGACGCTGCCTTCGTTCAGCAGGAGCGCCGAGAGGATGACGCCGAAGACCGGGTTCATGAAGCCGAAGACGGCGACACGCGAGAGCGGGTTGCAGGCAAGGGCGACAGACCAGAGCGAGTAGGCGGCAGCAGAGATGAAGGCCAGATAGAGGAGCAGAAGGTTCGAGGCGACAGGATCCGATGCAGGAGCAGGCGCGACGTGTCCGCCTGCCGCTGCGCCGACAATGAGCATCACGAGGCCGCCGAAGACGAACTGCCAGGCACTCAGGAGCACTGGATCGTGCTCCTCAGAGAAGCGCTTTGCAAGGTTGCTCGAGGTGGCGGCAGCGATTGTCGAGGCAAGGACGAGGCCTTCGCCTGCGAGCGTGAATGTGAAGCCGGCACCGGTCTGTCCGGCGAGGTCGACCAGGGCGACGCCGGCAAAGCCGACGATGCAGCCCAGAACCTTTCTCGTCGTGAGACGCTCGTTTCGGAAGACAAGCGCTGCCAGAAGGACAGAGAAGAATGTGTTTGTGGCTTCGATGATGGAGCTCGTGACGCCTGTGGCATGCGCAAGGCCCACATAGAAGAAGAGGTACTGGAGGATCGTCTGGAAGAGCGACAGGATGCCAATGACCTTGAGGTCGCGCTTCTCGGGCAGGAACGGCTTGCGTCTTGCAATCGAGAGGACGGCCACGACGAGGAGTCCTGCGAGCGTGAAGCGCACGCCTGCAAACATGATGATCGAGGCGGTATCGGAGGCGGCAATGCCGAAGAGGGCATAGCCTATCTTCACGCAGGGAAAGACCGATCCCCAGAGGAAGCAGGCAATGAGGCAGGCTGCAAGCATGCCTGCCCAGGAACCGAATATCTTCTGCGTCTTGGGGCTCACAGCCGCCTTCTGGGATGTCTCTGCCATCGTATATCTGCTGCTTTCTGGAAAATCGTGCCATCTGCCGAATGGAAAGTGTAGCTGATGGGTGGCAGATATCGGGGCTTGCTAGGCAAGACCCAGAGAGTGCGCAGATAGCAGATGATGGCTGGCTCCTGTCTTCTGCGGGATGCCTTCTGGCATGCAGGAACCGCTTGCTGCAGGCTTTTCCCGGCGGGATTTCCTGCTTGTTTCCGAAGATTGCGCGCTCGCAAAACCACTGTTTCAAGATGCCGAGAGGTCCCTTTTTTACAATACCCGCCTTCTGACCTGCCGTATTACAGTCTCAAGCCTTGAGGAGGCCTCCAGGGAGGGCCTCAGAGAGGCGAAAAGAGCAAGTGCAATGCAGAAGGGTCCAAGGCCTTCTGCATACAGAACCAGGGAGGGGACCATGGGAACGCGCATTGCTGAACATCCGATACTTGGCGTGCCCAAGAAGGGAAAGCTCGTGAGCTTCACCTATGACGGGAAGACGCTCCAGGGCTATGAGGGGGAGCCGGTCGCTATGGCTCTCAAGGCGGCAGGCGTGATGGTGCACCGCTACACGGCAAAGAAGCACCAGCCCCGCGGCATCTTCTGCGCTATTGGCCGCTGCACGGACTGCGTGATGGTCGTCGACGGCGTCCCCAATGCGAGGACCTGCATGACGCCTCTGGTGGAAGGCATGAAGGTCGAGACCCAGTACGGTGTCACGGATGCTCCCTTTGACGATGTGGACGGAAAGGAAGGCGGTGCGGCATGAAGCGCTACGATCTGATCGTTGTCGGTGCCGGCCCCGCCGGCATGTCCGCTGCCATCGAGGCAGCAAAGCACGGCGTCTCCGTCGTCGTCTTCGATGAGAATACACGCCCGGGCGGCCAGCTCTTCAAGCAGATCCACAAGTTCTTCGGCTCGAAGGAGCACCGCGCGAAGGTCCGTGGCTTCGTTATCGGCCAGGAGCTCCTCGATGAGGCGGCAAAGCTCGGCGTCGAGGTCGAGCTTGACTCTACCGTCATCGGCCTCTACCAGGACAAGGAAGTCGTTGTCCGCCAGGGCTCCGAAGTGAACCACTACAAGGGCGATGCCGTGATCGTCGCCACCGGCGCCGCCGAGAACATGGTCACGTTCGAGGGCTGGACGCTTCCTGGTGTCATCGGCGCCGGCGCTGCCCAGACGATGATGAACCTGCACGGCGTGAAGCCGGGCGAGCGTGTCCTCATGCTTGGCACCGGCAATGTCGGCCTCGTCGTCTCCTACCAGCTCAAGCAGGCAGGCTGCGACGTCGTGGCACTCGTCGATGCAGCTCCCCATGTCGGCGGCTACGGCGTGCATGCCGCAAAGGTCGCCCGTACGGGCGTCCCGTTCTACCTCTCCCACACGATCAAGCGTGCCGAGGGCACCGACCATGTGACCGGCGTGACAATCCAGGAAGTCGACTCCCACTTCCAGTTCATTCCCGGCACCGAGAAGCATTTCGACGTCGATACGATCTGTGTCGCTGTCGGCCTCTCCCCGATGTCGCAGCTCTTCAAGATGGATGGCTGCAACGTCGTGGACGACAGGAAGCGCGGCGGTCAGGTTCCGGTCGTGGACGACCTCGGCGAGACGTCCATCCCCGGCATCTTCGCCGCAGGCGATGTCTCGGGCATCGAGGAAGCCTCCTCTGCCATGATCGAGGGCAGGATCTCCGGCCTTGCAGCTGCTTCCTACCTCGGCTACATCTCCGAGGACGAGATGAAGGAGGGCGTCGGTGCGAACGAGCATGCACTCGATGGTCTCCGTCAGGGCATGTTCGCTCCGAAGAACCGCGGCAAGAAGATCGAGAACACCGAAGAGGGCATCCCGGTCTCCCAGAGCCTCCTGCTTCACGGCTATGTGGCAGACGACGAGATCGAGCGCTTCCCGGGTGTCACGCACCGTGTCGGCATCCATCCTGTCATCGAGTGCACGCAGAACATCCCGTGCAACCCCTGCCAGGGCGTGTGCCCGAAGCACTGCATCAAGGTCGGCGACCACATCACGGCGCTTCCCCAGCTCGAGCCCGATGCCACCTGCATCGGATGTGGCCTCTGCGTCGCTTCCTGCCCGGGCCAGGCCATCTTCCTCGTGAACGAGAAGACGGAGCCGGGATATGCCGAGGTCACTTTCCCCTACGAGTTCCTGCCGCTGCCTGCGAAAGGCCAGAAGGGCACGGCGCTCGGCCGTTCCGGCGAGCCGGTCTGCGAGGCAGAGGTCACCGGTGTCAAGCGCACGAAGGCCTTCGACCATACCGCGATCGTCACGGTCAAGGTGCCTCGTGACATGGCAATGAAGGCACGGTTCTTCAAGGCAGCAGACGCTGTTGCAGAAGCCTAGAGGGGGAGTGTTCCAGATGAAGGATATCAACGACCGCACAAGGGACCTCGGCCCCTTCGAGCCGAAGCCAGGAGATGACATGATTGTCTGCCGCTGCGAGGAGGTCACACAGGGCGAGATCAGGAAGGCCGTGCATGAGGGCCTCTTCACGATCGCAGAGATCAGAAGGTATCTGCGCTGCGGCATGGGCCTCTGCCAGGGACAGACCTGCGCACGTCTCGTGAAGGGCATCGTTGCCCGGGAGCTCGCTGTCTCGCCGGACGAGCTCGAGCCCGCAAGCTCGCGTGCTCCCATGCGTCCGATCGAGATGAGCGTATTCGCGAAGGAAGGTGGAAGGGATGGCGAGTGAGATGGCAAAGGGAACGACGGCCGACATCCCCGAGCGCACGGCTGACGTGATCGTCGTCGGTGCTGGCATCATCGGCTGTGCGACAGCATACTATCTGGCAAAGAAAGGCACCTCCGTCATCGTGCTCGAGGCCTCTGACATCATCGGCAACGGCGGATCGACGAGGAATGGCGGCGGCGTCCGCCAGTCCGGCCGCGACCCGCGCGAGCTTCCGCTTGCGATGTATGCCGTGAAGAACCTCTGGCCGACCCTTTCCGAGGAGCTCGGTGCCGATGTCGAGTACTGCCAGGGTGGCAATCTCCGTCTCGGCAAGACCGACCGCCACATCAAGATCCTCGAGGGCCTGCGCGACAAGGCAGTGGCCCAGGGCCTCGATATGCGCATGATCTCCGGCGATGAGGTCCGCGAGATTAACCCGTACCTCTCCGACGAGGTCGCAGGCGCTTCCTGGTGCCCCACAGATGGCCATGCCAACCCGCTCAAGGCCACCTATGCCTACTACATGGCAGCGCGTCGTCTCGGCGTGCGCTTCTACACCGGCATGCCGGTCACGGAGCTCAGGAAGGTCCATGGTGCCATTCGCAAGGTCGTCTGCCCGGAGGCCACGTTCGAGGCTGACCGTGTGATTGTCTGCGCGGGCTATGCCTCCCGCAAGATCTTGGGCACCGTCGGCATCGATGTGCCGATGTCCAATGTGCTTATCGAGGCGCTTGTGACCGAGATGGAGCCGAAGATGTTCCCACAGATGCTCGGCACAGCTGACGCCGACTTCTACGGACACCAGACGAAGCACGGCTCGTTCGTCTTCGGTGGCGACTCCGGCTTCGAGGATGTCAACAAGGACAACGGCCACGATGCGACGTCGTCCATCACGGCTCCTGCCATCTGTCGCGGCATCCTGCGCTACATCCCGAAGCTCGCCGATGCGAAGATCGTGCGCACCTGGGGCGGCTACGAGGATGTCTGCATCGACGGCGTGCCCGTGCTCGGTGCCATTGACGAAGTGCCGGGACTTGTTGTCGGCTGCGCCTTTACAGGACACGGCTTCGGCATCTCCCCGATTGTCGGCACACTTCTCTCCGAGGTTGCACGCGATGAGAAGACGACGCTCGACATCTCTGCCTTCCGCTACGACCGCTTCCATGCCCGTGCCTAGACGGCAGGTATTTCCAGCTTTCATGTGCGGTGCTGCCGCCTGACAGAAAGGACCATTCCATGGATACCCGCATCGATTTCCTGTACCTCAGCGAGCCTGACATGATCAAGGCCGGCGTCAAGAACATGCCTGCCTGCGTCGACTGCATGGAGGAGCTCCTCGTCACGCTTGCGAAGGGCGACTACGTGATGGGCGGCGAGAACCATAACTCGCATGGCACGATGATCATGTTTCCGGACGACCCGAAGTTCCCGGGCATGCCGAAAAACGGCGAGGATAGAAGGTTCATGGCAATGCCTGCTTACCTCGGCGGACGCTGGCAGATGGCGGGCATGAAGTGGTATGGCTCCAACATGGAGAACAAAGCCAAGGGCCTGCCGCGCTCCATCCTCATGATGATGCTGAACGACAAGGATACCGGCGCCCCTCTTGCCCTCATGTCGGCAAACCTCCTCTCCGCCTACCGTACGGGCGGCATCCCCGGTGTCGGCGCCCGCTATCTTGCACCGAAGGATGCAAAGGTCGCCGCTATCGTCGGCCCTGGCGTCATGGGCAAGACCTCTGCTGCTGCCTTCGTGGCAGCCTGCCCCACGCTCGACACGATTCGCATCAAGGGCCGTGGCAAGCGCTCGCTTGACTCCTTCGTCTCCTTCGTGAAGGAAGAGCTTCCGAGCATCAAGACGATCGAGGTCGCCGACACGATCGAGGAGGCCGTGAAGGACGCCGACATCGTGTCGTTTACGACGACTGTCGCAGACGATATCTCCACCTTCCCGAAGGTCGATGGCTCCTGGATCAAGCCGGGCGCGCTCGTGTCCATGCCGTCCGCTGCCCTCTTCGACGAGGAGTTCCTTCTCAAGAGCCGTCTTGTCGTCGACAACATAGGCCTCTACGATGCCTGGGAAGAGGAGTATCCGTATCCCACGTATCCGAAGATGGGCATCATCGGCTGCGCCTTCACCGACCTTGCGCATGAGGGCAAGATCGAGTGCTCCTCGATCGTGAACATTGCCGATGTGATTACCGGCAAGGTGCCGGGCTGTGTGAGCGAGGACCAGACGATTGTCTACTCTGTCGGCGGCATGCCGGTCGAGGACATCGCCCGGGGTGGCGATGTCTACCGCAAGGCCAAGGAGCTCGGCATCGGCGTGAAGCTCAACCTCTGGGACAAGCCGGAGATGTTCTGATGGCCTGCGGGGGCGGCAATCGAAACGGTCGGGCAACAGGCCTGTAACCGCCCCCGCAAATCTCTGCAAAGCGCGGCCAGTACTGTTGAATCAATGGGAAAGCCGCGCCAACAGGGAGACGCTGCTTTCCGACACGTTGTGGGAGGCAGCAATGGCCGGAAGTGCAAGGCGTGTATGTGGCGTGTCCAGTGGGACCGGTGCCGCAAAGCAGGAGACCGAAGGTACGCAGGAAGATGGTCCAGCACTCGAGAGGACGCATCAGCCCTATCTTCCGCTCGGTGTTCTCGACTACCACGAACAGAAGCTTGCCGGCAGCAGCGCCTCGCTCGTCTATGCCTTCTCGACAGGCTCTGAGGCAGCGCATTCGTGGGCCGTTCCGGATGGCTGCGTCGACCTTTCCTTCGGCATCGGTTCTTCCGATATCGTCGCTGTGATTGGCGGCACGGTCTCCTCTGCCCATACCTGGGCCTTCGCGGAAGGGCGTTCCTGGGTGGGCTGCCGCTTCCGTTCAGGTGAGGCGCTGCTTCCGAAGGGGCTCTCTCCTGAAGACCTCGTCGACGCCGATATCGTGCTCGACAAGGATGTTTCGGAGGGCAGGCTCGCAGACCTTCTCTTCGAGGCCCCGGACCAGAAGGCGCGCATGCAGGTGCTTGCCTCTGCCATCGTGACCTGGGAACAGAATGAAAGCATTCCTGCAGCAAAGCCCGGCACCTCCAAGGTGTGCGAGCTCGAGCGCTTCGCCCGCCACGAGATCCTGCGCACGGGCGGATCTGCTCCGATCTCCTCTGTTGCAGCAGCTGCAGGCGTCTCTCCGCACTATCTCAGGAAGGCGTTCGCCGAGGTGCACGGCTTCTCTCCGAAGCTCTATGCGCGCTTCGTGCGCTTCCAGCGTGCAATGGAGCTCATCTCCGGCGAGAGGGATATCCAGAACGCTCCCGAGATTGTCCTTGCCTGCGGCTATGCGGACCAGTCGCATCTCGTGCATGAGTTCAACGAGTTTGCCGGCATGACGCCAGGTCAGTTCCGCCTGACCGTCTCTCCGGCAGCCTAGACTCTTCCAGCCTGGCATCTCCAGGAATCCAATCAACCAACCTAAAAGCAGGGCACGGCGTGTCCCGGACAAGAGCGCTTCTGCGCCTGAAGGATGCTTCAATGTCTGACGTATCGAAGATTGACATCATCACCGGCATGGAGAAGTTCGACGGGCTGCGCCGCACGCTCAGCAAGGCCCATGTGCGCGGCATGACCGTGATGCAGGTACTTGGCTGCGGCGTCGAGAAGGGCACGAAGGAATACGAGATTGACGAGAACTACGAGATGGAGCTTCTGCCGAAGACCATGATCTCTGTCGTCGTGGAGACGAAGCGCGTCCCTGAGCTTGTCGACCTGATCGAGAAGGAGCTCTATACGGGCCACATCGGCGACGGCAAGATCTTTGTGAGCGACCTTGCACAGGTCGTGCGTGTCCGTACCGGCGATGAAGGCACTGACGCTATCTAGGAGGGAACATGGCTAACGACACGGACAAGCCGCTCGGGCTCAGGAATGTCGTCTCTGTCTCGATGGGCCTCATCGTCTCGATGAGCTGCCTCGTATCGCTCGGGCAGGGCGCCGGCGAGGCGGGCCTCATGTTCATCCCCGCAATGGCAATCGCGCTCGTCCTGAACCTGTGCTCGGCTGCCTGCATGGCAGAGCTCAACAGCCTCATGCCCAATGCAACAGGCGGACTTGTGCAGTACACGCTTGCAGGACTCGGACCTCTTCCGACGCTCGTCACGATGGTCGGCGGCTACCTTGTCTGCAACATCCTCTGTGGCGGCGTCGAGGCTGCCATCTTCGGTTCCGTCATGGCAGAGACCCTGCCGATTCCGATTCCGGCTGCGCTCTGGCCGACGCTCGTCTCGGCGGTCATTGCAATCTGCGCCCTCATGGGTGTCGATGTCTTCGCGAAGCTCCAGGACTTCGTGTCCTACCTGCTTCTGATCTCGATGATCGTGATCGGCCTCATCGGCGCCTTCAGGCTCGGCACGGGCCAGATTGTCGTGCAGGAGGCTGCCGTCGCGACTGACCCTGCTTCGGTCATCGCCGCTGTCGGCACGGCATCCTGGCTCTTCGTCGACGCCGAGTATGCAATCCCCATCTCGAAGGACATGCGCAATGCAAAGCGCAACATCCCGTTCGGCATGGCCCTTTCGCTCTGCCTCATCTTCGTAATGGATTCCATCGTCGTCCTCGGCTTCTCGAATTACGTGCCCTGGGCAGACCTTTCCGAGTCTGCCACGCCGCATCTGCTGTACGGCGAAGACCTTCTGGGCAGCTTCGGGAAGATCTGGATGTGCGTCGTCTCGGCGCTTGCCTTCACAGGGTCTCAGAACTCGACCGTGAACGGGCTTTCCCAGATCACGGACGGAATGACAAAGGTGAACATGATGCCGCACTTCTTCGCGAAGAAGAATAGGCATGGGGCACCGGCTGTGGCCATTCTCTTCGTCACGATCTCCATCTGCGTCATTGCCTTCTTCTCGGGGGACTCCTCTGACGCGATCTCGTTCCTGATTCTCGTCGTGACGGTGCTCTGGCTCGTGTCCTACATCTTTGCCGACATCGATGTCCTCGTCCTGAGGAGGCGCTTCCCGAAGGCACCGCGTGCCTTCAAGGTCCCGGGCGGCCCTCTCATTCCCGTCATTGGCATCCTCGGCACGGTCTTCATGATCGCAAACATCTCGTCCGACCCGGACGAAGCCCTTGCGATCTGGCTGCTCTCGGCCCTGTGCTTTGCCGTGCTTGGCATCTACTCCTGGTTCTGGATCAAGAAGAAGATGCACATGGCTCCGTGCAAGCCTGTTCCCATCCCCGAAGTCCTTGCAATGGAAAACGACCTCTACTACACGATCCGCCACAGGCGCGGCATCTGGAGATAGAGGAAGAACCAAGAAAGATTGAAGCCCCTTTCCGGACATTGCCGGAGAGGGGCTTCGTTCATGGGGGATGCCTCGATCTTGCTTGCAAGGTCCGAAGATTCGTTTTGAGATGCCTAGTCAGCTTTGGGGCGGATGATAAGGAGAAGGGCGGAAAGCCCGATCATGATGCCAGGCGTGGCTCCCTGCATGAAATCGCCGAAGGGGCCGCCTGCAAAAAGGCCGATGGTGCCGATGACTGCAAGTGCTTTCGAGATGCTCTCCATGGTCATGCCTCCCTGGAATCACGTTTCCTGGCCAGGATGATGGCCTTGGCAGAGACAGTAAAAGAGACCACGTCGTAGCCATCCTGCTCGAGATTGTTCGCCTTCTGCTCGATAGCTTCTGCCATCCTGTCAGCATGGGGACTGCAGGGAATGACGAACGTCTTGTGCATAGGCGCCCCATCATCTGAGATCTGTCCTGCCCTCAAGATAGCTGACCCGCTTATGCAGGGCATCTGCAGCGCGTAAGGATGCAGTAAAGCCAGGATGCAGGAGGGGAGAGGCGGGCTGCCAGAGATGGCCTATGCCTCGTTTGCGGGGCGGACAATCTTTTCCAGGATCTCTTTGATGACCCCGTCATCGTTTGTCGATGCAGCCCTATAGTCTGCAACCCTGTCGAGGCCGTCACGTGCATTTGCGACGCAGACGCCTACGCCTGCGGCATCCACCATGCTTGCATCGTTTGCGGCATCGCCCACGGCTATCGTCTCGGCAAGATCGATATGGAGGAGCTTGGCGAGATTGAGAAGACCCTGGCCCTTGTCGACGCCTTCGGGATTGAACTCGAGGTAGCGCCCCGAGCTGAAGGTCGTCGAGGTGCCCCGCTTGAGCTCTTCGGGCATCTCGCGCTCGATTCTCTGCAGTTCCTCAGTCCCGTCAGGGATGCAGTAGAGCATCTTTGCGATGGGCACATCCTCGACGAAATCGAGCGAGGTTGCATCTGTCGGCTCGATATCCATATGGCCTGCAAGATAGTCCACTTCCTCAGGCTGGAGATTCCAGCCCCAGACCTTGCCCGATACCTCATAGACGTGCATGCTCACGCAGCCGAGCTTGATGCCGTACGCATAGAGCGCTTCTGCCTTCTCGTGGGGAAGCGTGTGGTAGGAGAGAGGTTCTGCGTCTCCTATGCGGTTCAGGCATCCGCCGTTGTAGCTGATGAGATAGGAGCCTTCGAGGAGCTCGGGGGGAATCGCATGGAGGGATTCCATGACAGAGCCATAGGCTCTGCCCGATGCCGGGACGAAGAGGCAGCCAAGCTTCCTGAGCTCGCGTATTGCCTCGATATTCGTTTCCGGCACCTCATGGCCGGAATCGAGGAACGTCTCGTCCATATCGCTTGCCACAAGCCTGTACATGCGGGTATCCCTTCTGGCGCATTGCTGTCTTACGTCCTCTATGCTACGCGGATTGGATGGCAGCAGATGGCAGGCCCGAGCAACTTTTTCTGCTCAATGGCCAAGACGTTGCTATGGGTGACGGTTTTCCAGGTCTGGGAGATGCCGGCTCTGCCTGCGCTAATCTGGCACATGTCCTGGCAGGCTCGGCAGGGAGGCTCTTCATGCGTATCAATACCGATCAGCGTGTGGTAATCGCTCTGGGCGGCAATGCCCTGGGAGATACGCCGGAAGAGCAGATGGCGCGCCTGCGCGCCATCACGCCGTCTCTTGTCGAGATGATCTCCCACGGCAACGAGATCATCATCACCCACGGCAATGGTCCCCAGATCGGCATGATCCAGGACACGTTCAGCTATGCCTCCGAGGCGGGCATGGCTCCTGCCATGGGGCTGCCTGAGTGCTGTGCCATGAGCCAGGGATATATCGGCTACCACCTCCAGCAGGCCCTTGGTGTCGCTATGCACAAGGCGTACAAGCGCTGGCATGTCGCGACCGTCGTGACACAGATGGAGGTGGATCCGGACGATCCTGCTTTCGCGCATCCGACCAAGCCGATCGGACCCTTCCTCACGAAGGAGCAGGCAGATGCGCTCAAAGCAAAGCATCCCGACATGTCCTTCATGGAGGACTCCGGGAGAGGCTGGAGAAGGGTCGTCGCCAGCCCCGAGCCGAAGAAGATCGTCGAGGCGCCAAGCATCCTGAACCTCCTCGACAATGAATTCATCCCTATCGCCTGCGGAGGCGGCGGTATCCCCGTCATACGCGACTACTTGGACAAGGGCGCCTACAAGGGCGTTGCTGCGGTGATCGACAAGGATATGGGCGCAGAGCTTCTGGCGGAGGACTGCTACGCCGAGCGGCTCATCCTGCTTACGGCGGTCGAGCATGCCTGCACCGGCTTCGGCACGCCGGAGCAGAAGGAGATAGAGGACATCGCGGCGGATGAGGCAGAGCGCCTCGCCGATGCAGGAGAGTTCGGGAAGGGTTCGATGGAGCCCAAAGTGCGTGCTGCCATCAAGTTCGTGCGGAGCCGCCCGGGCCGTACCTGCGTCATAGGCTCGCTTGTGAAGGCCCCGGATGTGATCGACGGGCTCTCCGGCACGACAGTCCATGCCTGATTGCGCTGCATGAATGCAGACAACAGCTTCTCCATATAACTGTAAATGGCTGAGTACCTCCGGCATAGTTAGGCTCCCTGAACTGTAAACGGCTTAGGCAAGCTCGCAGGAAGCTTCGGCTGGACCGTGGCCGTGGCTGCGATGCCGGAGAGCGGGACATGCATGAGG
>Ga0214925_100345_pt1 | contig 26868 bp, 25 predicted proteins | sample Stichaenrichment_FD_168299 | JGI IMG/M metagenome (GOLD analysis project Ga0214925, IMG submission 168299) | Xylose enriched microbial communities from anaerobic bioreactor in Madison, Wisconsin, United States - 63SRT | ecosystem: Engineered > Bioreactor > Anaerobic > Unclassified | place: USA... | reverse complement strand
TGCTTTAAAATCGGGGCTGTAATTCGTCCTTCGTGCCATGACAGATGCTCCTTTCTTCTACTGCTATTCTACCATGTTCACGATAATTTTCCGAATACCTGTCCAACCCTATGGGACCATTGTAGATCTGCGCATACTGTGCCCTCTATCAACTCTGCTTCACTCATTTCGCACAGGTGTTTTAGGATATCGGCAATATCTTTCTTTAACTCCCCATACATTACCTTTCGTCTAAACTTGGGGATAAATACGATGTGATATGTGCAATTCCACCGCGTATGTGATAAACTTTGATTGTCCATTGGACACCTCCTATGATAATGATATTGGATCGCGAAACCCATATCATTGTATCATAGGAGTTTTTTGTTACTTTGGGTAACACTACTGTTTACTCTATTCTCCCCAGCCCTGCTGGGGGATTAAGTTCTGTTTCATTAAATCGGAAAAAATGATCATATAGTAAACATCCTTTTCTTAATTTATCGCACCGCCATTTTACCATATTTGATGTCGCATTTGTGATCTTTTTCTAAAGTTCCCGTAAAAAGAGAGTGTAAAATTATTCTTTCTTTTCAACCGCTTTTTCAATACTCTCTTTTATCATTCCGCTGTCCGGGAAGCCCTGCGCCTTCAGCTCATCCGCAGCCTTTTTCAGTGCAGAGGGAAATTTCTTCTTCAGGCGTGTGTATTCCCTTCTGACCATGGTTTTCCCGATGCCCATGTCCGCCGCCGCGTCCAGAAAGGACTGCTTATTGATCTTGCTCCATTCTTTTTGTCCCCCGACGGAAAGTGCCATCTCTGATGTGCTCTCCTTATAAACCAGCGTGCAGATTACGTCGTAAGCGGGCGCCAGACGGACGGTACGCAGGTCCGGACTGTAGAGCAGGGAGAGATTCTTAATGTGGTTGTCGGTGTTTCCGATGAGGACGTCAAAAATCAAAAGGTCAAGGAGACGAAGCTGGTCTTTCAACGGGTTGGTGGAAACGTCACGCAGAAGACGGAAGATTTTCTGAAGGTAATCTTCCCCCTCCGGTTCATATTTTCTGGTCGAGGGAATGCCGAGCGCCTGGGCCATATCCTCCTGGTGCAGCCGGAGTGGACATGGCAGACCGTTCAGCTTCCCGGAAGATCTTGTAATCAGCCGGTCATAACGTTTCGACGCCAGAAGTACACCAGAATCCCGGAATCCTCCCGCATTGATGATGAAACTGTCCACCACAGGAATGCCCAGATAATGCGCCGTTCTCAGTGACAGCTGCTCATTCTCCACGATATTCTGCAGCCGCACATGACTCTGCTTGACAATGTGTGTGCTCGCCGCCGTTCCGATCGGCTGATACCAGGCCTTTTCCGGCTCATGGTAATACAGGCCGACCTTTCCCGATGCCCCGGTCAGAGAAAGATGCGACGCGACTACAATACTCGCTGACCTGGTCGAGCCCTCTTCCGCAAGCCGCCTGACCTGCTCCATCGAAAGCGGACGGTACTGCGCCGCCCCGTCATCCGGCTTGTCTGCGTCCAGAATCTGCAGCGCACCCAGGCACTCCTTTCCGAGGCCCGCCAGAATCGACAGATAATCCTCTTCATCTACATGCATCCACTGGGCCACACTTCTTCTGGTAAAGCCCTCCGGCAGCAGACCTTCAAAAAACGTTCTCGTGGACGCCGCGGAAAACGGCTCGGTCTGCAGCGGCAGACTCACCGAAACCGGCACATTCCGCCCATCCATGCAGTATTCCGGCGCATAAGAAAAGGAGGCATCCGCCTGGTCCTTTCCTTCGATCGTCCCGACGAACTGCCTCTTTCCTTCAATTTCCAAATATACATTCAGTGTCATTGTTCATATTCACCCCTCGGCTCCACCGTCAGGTTCATGCCGAGGATCATGGCGACCGAAATCGCCTTCTCCAGCTCAATCGTCTTCTTCCCGTTTTCCAGATCCGACAGGAAACTCACACTCAGCCCCGTAAAATCCGATATGAATGACTGCGTGTACCCAAGTTCCTTGCGTCTTCTGCGGATCGCCATTCCGAACGTTTCCGCATCCGTGATATTATTCTTCATCAAAACAGTCACCTCTGGAGCCGCAGCATATTACGCCTTTTCCGTCCAGACATCTGTCCCTGATTGCCAGAAGATCAATTTCTCAATTCCAGCTGCAGTTTATATCGGTTTACATAACCGCCAGCCCATTTAATCTTTCCCGGCAGTTCTTCAATCCGATTTGACCCGAATTTTACAAAAGACGTATGCTCCGCTCATACACTTCGCCGTACGGCTAAATTTCATCTTGTTTTATTATAATTTCGCCGTACGGCTAAGTCAAGGGGGTTCACTTTCTCAATCCTGTGTATTCTCGATCAGCTGGTCCGACTCCATGATCAGCCGCGCCGTTTCCCTGTGGAACCCATCTCCAGTGTATCCTTAAACTCCTTCCGGATTTCCAGATTCGGTATCCGCACAGTTCTGGACTTCGCCCGGTAGGACAAATAGCCCAGATGCACAAGAAGGGAAAGAACATCATCTTTATTCCGGAATATGGAACTTATTTTTTTATCATGTGCTGCGATTATTGTCAGGACAATCGACAGGAAACTCGTCTATGTCTGAGTGTCTGTAAAATATTATTAATGTATGTGCATAACTATTCGTCTCATTTCTCGGAAATCTGATGAATAGATGCGATTTCCCGAGTTTTGCAAAACAGACCTCGGGAAATCGCATCTAATCAAAGAAATCCCGAAGTCCAAAATATTATTGCCTTTAAATCTTTAACATCATCGTTTTTATCATCCGAATTGCGTGACATCATACCCCGGAAAACGGTATCACTTTACTATCTTCTCGAAAACAGGCCGGCAAATTGTACGTATTCATGAACACATACCGAAATTCCTGTGATACAGGGCATCAAGATAACTACATTTTTATGCATTACGCTCGATTATCGATTTCATCCTCGGGAATTCCCTGTTATTTGACGAAAACCCGAGGATGTTTTTATTACACTCGGGAAAGCAGTCTCCTGAGGACCGATTCCCGAGCTTTCACTATTTTTCTTTGGCAAAACTCGTCTGTGCTATCGCAGACGAAAATCTAATATTTCATCTGCTGCTCCAGAAACAGCACAGAATAACAAGATCTCCGGCGCACTATCTAACCTGGAAAACCCTGTCTGCTGCTGGGCCTGCCTGTAGATTGTCAGCACGTTTACTTCACAAACTGCACTCTCTTGCTAATGTCTTCCTTCTCCTTCGGATCCGGCTCGGCCGCAATTCCGCCGAACGGCATCTGGGCGATGAGTTTCCAGCTGCCCGGAACATTGAAGAGTTTCTTTACAGCGTCGTCGATCACCGGATTATAGTGCTGGATATTGGCGCCGATATTCAGTTCACGCAGAGCAGTCCAGAGATTGATCTGGAGCATGCCGTTTGCCTGATTGGCCCAGATCGGGAAATTCTGTGCGTATGGCTGGAAGTTCTCCTGCATTGCTTTTACGACATCTTCATCGTAGAAATACAGAATCGTGCCGGCTGCGGCCTTGAATCCGTCGATCTTTTCGCGGGCAACCTTTCCGCCGAAGGCGTCGTAAATGGTATCCCAGAGTTCGTCCTGCTTATCTCCAAGAGCGACGATAATGCGGGCACTGTGCATGTTGAATGCGTCCGGCACGAGCTCGGTTACGCGGTTAATCAGCTCTTTCACCTGTTTCTCAGACACCGGCAGGTCTTTATTCAGCTGGTAATAGGATCTCCTCTTTTCTAATGCTTCTGCAATCGCCATAATTCTCCTCCATCTTGTTAAATTCATATCAGTATAATAGGTTTATCAATATTAGATTAATACCCGCAATCAGAGTATTCACGCATGAACAAACTGTGGTAGAATGGATTAGATTGATTGTTTACAGGAAGGAGTTTGACATGAAACCAAGCGAACGCTTTTATAACCTGGCGATGCCGGTCTGGAAGACATACTTTGACCATCCATTCGTACAGGGAATTGGTCACGGTACACTACCGCACGATAAATTCCAGTACTATATGGTGCAGGATCATAAATATCTGATGCAGTACGCGCGAGTTTTCGCCATGGGCCTGATCAAGTGCACGGATGAGCGCGACATGCGCATGTACGGCGATCTGATCAAGGCAACGCTGGATACGGAGAACGCAGTCCATCAGGCCTACCTTGCCGAGCTCGGCGTAACGCGCGAGATGATCGACAGCACTCCGATGGCGCTGAATAATAAATCCTACACCGATTACATGATCGCGGAGGCTCACAAGGGCGGCCTGCCAGAGATTTCTGTCGCCGTTCTCGCCTGCTCCTGGAGCTACAAAGTGATCGGCGACTATCTGGAGACCATCCCGGGCTATCTCGACCACCCATTCTACTCCCGCTGGATCAGTATGTATACAAGCGACGGTTACCGCGGCGCCAACGACGACATGATCGAGCTCGTTGACCGCTACTGCTCCGGCCTTTCCGAGGATCACCTGAAGCGCCTGGACCAGATTCTGCTTGACTGCAGCTATTATGAGTACCAGTTCTGGGATATGGCCTGGTCCAAGGGAGAGAACTACACCCCGGTTGTAAAGTAACGTCAGGAACGCCATTTCCCCAGACAAAACATAAACAGGCAAGGAATCTCCTTGCGCGCCTGTTTTTTGTCCTCTGAATCGGCGCCGCCTCCGGCCGCCGGCCCATTAAAAGGAGAAACAATAAATGGCAGATCTTGACATACAGAAAGTACCGGCAAGCCGCATAGAATTCGACCCCTGCGGGCACTACAGCAGGCCGGATGCGGTGGAGCTGATCATAAGGGAGAAATAGACGATAAGGAGAAAATACAATCATGTTTGATTTTTTTAAGAAAAAGAAAAATGAGGAAAAGATCGATCCAAACGATCCCAGGGTGAAATACCCTGCCCCTCCAGGAGATCCGCTGAAGCTCCCGGTTATTCCGGAAAAACTGTTGACCCTGCAGAACATCAGCGATCATCTGAAGAAAAATGAAGCGATCTGGGTCTGGAAACCGGAGCAGCCAGAAAGAAAAGGCTTCCTGGCTTCATTCTCCAACAGCTTCAAGGGCTACTATGTCTACGAACGGAAACAGAAATACCTCTATAAATATGAAGTCTACTTCCGCGTCATGCAGGGATACGAGAAAATTTCCCCTTTCCTGAAAGAACTCGCTGTCTGGAAACTTTCCGACGACGTTATCGAAGACTGGATTCAGAACGATTTCCAGAACGCGAAAGTCGTTCACTATGACGACGCGCACGCCGTCGATAAGGCCCAGCATTTCAAGCTGAAGCTCACCGACGACGACGTAAAACGCTATCTGCACACCCACGACCGCCTGGACATCACCGACGACGACTTCTGGAAACGGGGAGAAAAAGAAAACTAACGAGACGAGAACGCATCCGAAGCTTCTGGATTTGAAAACTTCGGATGCGTTCTCTTATCCTTTCCGGTCTGCGCATACCCAGGAAGGGATGACGTTCTTTTCACTCACGCGACTCTGTCAGGTCGATGTCTGTAGACAAGATCCCCTCTTGCGCGTCTGCTTTGACGATGACGTCACCGCTCGGTTGGGCGATTAATGACTCACCTGCAAACTCGATACCGCCAGCATGCCGTCCATGACCGCATTCCGGAAGCCGTCTTCTTCGAGCTTTTTCACCATCTCCAGGGTCAGGCCGCCCGGTGTGCAGACCTGATTCTGCAGCTGAGCCGGATGCCTGCCAGACTGAAGAACCATTTCCGCACAGCCTTTCACGGTTTCCGCGCTGAGGCGGACGGAATCCTCCCAGTTAAAGCCCTGCATCGCCGCCGCGTTGGACATGGCATCGATCAGCATAAAAATCATCGCCGGCGAGCTTCCGGTAACCGGAACGATGCGGTCCATCATTTCTTCCCGGATTTCCACTGCCGAACCGAATCCTTCGATCAGCTTCAGAAGAAGCTTCCGGTGTTCTTCGGTCACATTTTCATTAAATGTGACACCCGTCACCGAAGAACCGACCATTGCACAGATATTCGGCATGCTGCGCACGATTTCCGTGCCGGCGCCGAGCAGTTCCTCTGTCTGTGCAAGGGTAACTCCCGCCGCTATCGTCCAGACCAGTGTATGGTTCCCAGACACAAACGGAGCAATTTCCCTGCAGACAGAGGCGTGCATCTTCGGAGGGACGGCAATTAAAAGGACATCACAGGACGCCGCCTCCGCATTATCGCGAGCCGCCGAAAACCCGTCATTTCCTATGCGCCGTTTCGTTTTGTCCGAACGTCCTGACACCAGAATGTCTTCGGACCTTACCGTGCCGCTGTTTACAAGGCCCTTCAGGATCGCGCTGCCCATCAGGCCGTAACCGATCGCTCCGATTCTCATATCAGCACCCCTTCCAGATGGTCACATTCATGCTGAATAATTTCCGCCGGCATGCCCGCAAATTCCCGCGTCTGCCATTTCAGATCAGTGTCCTGAAAGCGCACGGTAATCTTCTGATAGCGGGTTGTTTTCCGCGTTCCCGGAAGCGACAGGCAGCCCTCCTCCGTCTCGTAAGGCCCGCTTTTCGCTGTAATCTGAGGGTTCAGCATCACCAGGTCCATCACACCCAGCGATACGATAATCATCCGCTTCCGGCTTCCGATCATATTCGCCGCCATGCCGACGCACTCATCGCGGTGCGCGCGCAGCGTGTCCTCAAGATCATACGCAGTCGCAAGATCCGCCTTTCCCGCGGGCTCCGACTTCTGCTGCAGGAACATCGCGTCCTTCATAATTGGTTTAATCATAATGTTTACTTTCTCCTCTTCGTTTCTATTTTATCCCGACAGGCGATTCCCTGTCAGCTTCTCTCACGACAAAAAAACTCTAGTCAAGGGGATTCCTTTCTCTGCTTCGTCAAGACTCTGATCTGCAGCACAGAACATTGAACCTGCTGCCCCATTGACAGACAAATTGCTGAGCAGGCAAACGGCAGCTGAAATTAGTGTATACAAAATACAAATCTGTGATTTTCCTCGGTTCAGTCATTTATTAGCGATCTAGGCGCTGCTCTGCCGTCTCATCATCGCGGAGAATTTCGCCTTCGCTGTAGAGCACGGCCTCGCCTGCGACCTTGATTCTGTCGCCGGCTCTTTGTGTATACAAAATACCAGACCGCTCTGACGCCTGAAAACAGGTCAGGCTGTCCTTTCCAAGACGGTCACACCAGTAAGGCGTGATCATGCAGTGGGAGCTCCCCGCGACCGGGTCCTCATCGATTTCAAGTTTCGGGCCGAAGACGCGGCTGACGCTGTCATAGGACGGATCATCGGACGGCGCCGTAACCACCGTCAAAAGGCCGTCCAATGTTTTCAGTTTCTCCATGTCCGGCTGCAGCTTCCGGACCGTTTCCGCATCCTTCAAGACAAGCAGGAGGTCTCTGTCCATATAGGCTTCCAGCGGCTCTGCACTAATTGCGTCAGCCATCTGCTCTGTCACTTCAACCGGTTTACATGTGTAGGCCGGGAAATCCATGACCATTCTGCTTCCGTCACGCTCTACCGTAAGCTCCCCAACCTGAGTAATAAATCGTATTACTTTGGCATCCGGCTCATAAAAGCGAAAGAGCACATAAGAGGTTCCCAGCGTTGCGTGGCCGCAGAAATCGATCTCCCCGCCCGGTGTGAACCAGCGGAGATGATAAGCATTCCCTTCCTTCACTGCAAACGCCGTTTCCGAGAACTTATTCTCAATGGTAATGTTCTGCATAAGCGCATCCTCCGGCCAGCGGTCCATCACGCAGACCGCCGCCTGGTTGCCTCCAAACACATGATCCGTAAACGCGTCGACAATATATTGTTTCATTATTGCGATCCTTTCCGAAAGGACATCGTCCTCTTTAATTATTGAAGCTGATGCAGCGAATCACTTGGAACTCCAACAGACGCGCTCTCTGTTATTCTGCAAGCAGCTCTATGATTTACAATAATATATTATTGTTCTTAGAAAGTTTACCAGCGATCTATGGCAAAATATTTCCTGTTAATAGAAAGATCCTGCTATGCCGCGGCCTTACTCTGCTCTCCAGGTCTGGCGGACACCGCAGCCTTCTTCCTTAAAGGATGAATTGAGAAAGGTCATTTCCTGCGGGGTGATTTCCAGCAGCCACATCGGCTCCGGCAGCTTCTTCAATGCCTCAAGCGGAATGTTTTTCACGCCTGCAATTTCCTTATATTCTGGCGAGGAAATTCCAAGAATCTCCACCGATCCCTGCAGCTGCACACTCTTCAGATGCCCGAAATCGCAGACTGGATCAAAAATAGCTGCAGAAACCTTGGAATTTTCACGCAGAGCTCTGAATTTCAGCCCGCCTTCAGTAAAAATCCATATTTTATTATTATGCCACAGATACTCCAGTGGTGTACAGCGGATAAAATTTTCCCCGCCGCATGCCAGCGCACAGACCTTATGCGATGTCAAAAACTCATCGATCTTTTCATACAGGCAGTCCCGATCCATATGTTTTTCTGCCACGTCTTTCCTGCTCCAGAAGGATTCTGCTTTTTTTAATTCTTCATCGGTCATGTTCATGCTAAACGTCATTCCTTTCTATTCTATTTTCAAGGCCATTTTCAGCCTTGCGTGTCTGTTTTGTCTGACTCAAATCTGACAGGGCCATGGCCAGCTTCTGATTTACAGAGCATCCATAATATGCACGGAAATGTCAGATTCCTTCAGCAGCGCAATCAAATCCCGCGTTTTCATCCAGACCGTGGCGGTGTTATCATTCGGATGCACGCCGATGATGCCGCGCCCTTCCAGAAAACTCGGATCCAGATACAGTTCCGCGCGGTGTTCCTGATCATTTAACAGACCAAATGGCGTTACCGCGCCCGGATACAGGCCGAGAATCGCCTGCAGATCCTTCTCTGAAGCAAAAGACAGGCGCCGCGTTCCATACCGCTGCTGGAATTCCTTCAGCGGCAGGCTCCTGCTTCCGAGAATTGTAATCAGGTAATAATTTCTCTTCTTATCATCGCGGACAAACAGATTCTTTGCGTCCGCTTCCGGATACGGCAGCTCCACCGCCGCAAGGTCCTCCATATTCCAAACTGCGCCGTGCTCCGTGATTTCATGCCAGAGCCCGCGGCTGTCCAAAAGGTCGTATATTTCCTGTCTATTCATTGCACTCCCCTCATGGTTACTGTGATTATATCAGCATCATCTTCTCCCTTCACATGATGCTGAAATGCCATCAGGATAGAGATGGCCATTACGATTTGATTTTATCACATAAAGCAGGCTATGATAGCTCATGGTTCGCAATATATATGCAATCTTACGTATGTTCATTAATTGTATTTGATTTTGTATTTTTCTGTTTGGGCACAGTCACGATTAGTTTACAAAAATCCGAAAGATCGTTTTTATCCTTGAAGATGAAGAACAAAGCAATGCGGAATTTGATGAAACATGTGCACAGATTCGAAGGATTCAGGGGCTTTCCCCGACCATTATGTATACCATATTTAAAATCCTCCCAATTATTTCCAGATAATACCAAAAATCCAGCTTCTACGCGTGTCACACCATGCGAATGCCGCTGATTTCACAAGGCAGAGCCAAATGTATAGATATTCATTTGGGACTTCTTTTTTTATATCATCTTTTTCCCAAAAATCGCGTTTTTCGTCACACGGCCATCACAAAACATCAGAAGCTGAAACTCAACTTTCTTCTTATCATCAAATCATGCATTCCTCATTTTACAAGTATTCACATAATAGGCACAATGTCCGTACTGAATGAAAGAGAGGATTAATAATGAAACGGCAATCAATGAAACTGCTGGCATCTGCAGCACTTTCCCTGTCGATGGTCGTCACGATGACTCCATTGACTGCAATTCCTGCATTTGCAACATCTAAGGGCGTCACCAGCATCACCCGGGTCTCCCCGGCATCTTCTAAGGTCACGATGCAGGCCGGACAAAGCAAAACCTTCAAGTACAAACTTGCCCCTTCGAAAGGGCTCTCCAGTTCAGCAAAGAAAGTAACATGGAAGAGCAGTAAAACTTCAGTCGCAAGCGTCGCTTCCACTGGAATCGTTAAGGCAAAAGCGGCTGGTACTTCCAGAATTACTGTTAAGGCAAAATCTAGAAAATCCGCATCCTGGACGGTAACCGTCAAAAAGACAGCTTCCAAGACAACTGCGCCGGCAGTTTCCGAACGCACCGTCTATGTGACACCTCAGTGGGTAAAAAGCGTGATCGACGGAAATCAGGCAGAGTCAAAGAACTACGTCATCCTGGAAACAAGTACAACCGAAACGCCTTACAATTCCGGTCACATTCCAGGTTCTTACCACTCCGACGTTCATCAGTTCGAGACGAGCACTTACGCGGCATATGCGAACAACAGCATCGACTATTCTGATGAGAATCTGGGAAACCTTGTATCCGATGAACAGCTCGCTAAAGTCCTCGCCAAATACGGAATTACCAGGGACACAACGGTTATCTTGTATGGCGCACACCCGGCAACAGAGCGCGAGGCCTTTGCCATGCTCTACTGCGGTGTAAAGAACGTAAAAGTCCTGAACGGAGACATCAACAACTGGAAGAAAGCCGGATATTCCGTTGAAACAAAGGTAAATACCCCGAAAGAGAACAGCAATTTCGGAGCGAAGATCCCGGGACGTCCGGAACTTATTATGTCTAAAGAAGGCGTGAAAAAAAATCTGGCAGAGAATAAAAATTTCAAACTTGTCAGCATTCGAAGCCTTGATGAATTCGAAGGACTGTCCGACGGTAACTACCCGATGCTTCAGGTAAAAGGCGAAATCGCAGGCGCAGTATTCGGACATGCAGGAAGCAATGCCGATACCATGGAAGAATATATGAACTCAGATGGCACAGTCATCAGCTACAATACGTTCGTAAAGACGGCTTTGAATGTATATTCTTTACTCATCTACAAATCCATCCCCATCAGAGTCAGCCCTTTTTCTTTTTTAAAGCCGTGCTTTTCATAGTACACAGGCAGTTTCCCCTCACTGGCGGTGATCAGGTGCACCGCTGCAATTCCTCGCTCTTTCATATCTGCCAGGCAGCGGTCCAGCAGCTGCGATGCGATGCCGTGCCCCTGATATCCCGGATCTACTGCCAAGTCGTTGATTTCAAAGGTCCGGCCAAAATGAAACAGCATGGAAGTACCAAGGAGCAGACCGACGACATTTCCATCCAGAACATATTCCAGTCCGTAGGAATTACCGGATTCCAGGATTTCCTTTACGTGAATCTGTGCCCTTTCCGGCTTCCACGGATCATTCCACGGCTCACCGGAAAAGGCCGCGGCATAGATTTCCCCATAACGTACGAGGTGTTCCATTGTGCATGGTCGGATTGCATTACTCATATTTTCTCCTACTTTTATTCAATTATTTACGATTCTGTTTATCTGACTTTTCCGGCTTACATTTGTTAAACCGTTGAAATTCTTTGATTTTATCCAGAACATGCTTTTTCAGCTCCGAATCCATCACATAAAAGCATAACCCTTTCTGACCGCTGGCAAACAATATTTTTCACCCTTCCTTCCCCGTAAACCGGTCAATCTGAAAGGACATCTGCAGCAGAAACCGGACGCTGCCGTCCGTAAGGTCTACGCCGGTCAGCTCCTGAATCCGCTCCATCCGGTAACGCAGGGAATTCCTGTGGATATACAGGGCATCCGCGGCATCTTTCAAGATGCCGTCACATCTCAGAAAAACATCCAGTGTATGGTAAAGCTCCGTTTTATTCTGGACGTCATAGCGATTCAGAATGGACAGTGCAGGATGGCAGAACATGCCCAGCTGGCTGGCCGACTGGCCAGTAAATTTTTCACTGGCCTGCAGATGATCCAGAAGATCGTAAAAGGACCAGCTGGTGTATACAATTACGCGGCTGCGCTCGTGCATGCGGGAAGACAGCTCAAGGGCGCGTTTTGCCTGGGCGTAGCGTCTTGCGAACTGGTTAAGCTCCAGGAAAACGTCTGAAATTCCGATGCGCAGATGTTCGGCCTCCGCCAGCCGCTCAAGGCAGGCTATTTCATCCGCAGAAATCGACGGCCGGCCGCCGAGAGGCAGAACTGCGGCGATTCCGCCTTCGTGATAAGTAAAGCGAAGCTTCGGAAACTGCGCGAGCAGATCTCGGCTGACCTCTTGCCGGAGATGTTTTTGTCCCAAATAACGGGACTGGCGGATGCAGAGGGCCGCAAATCTGGAGGACTTCGAAAGACTTCCCTTCACCTGCAGAACAGATTCAGACGGCGCACCAATCAGAAGATTATGCAGGAGTTTTTCGTAAGCGGTGTTTCCGGGGATGAGGAACGGAGCATAGCGGGCCATCGCGTCACCAGACGCCCTGCTGATCACCGGCAGGATCTCAATCTGGTCTGGTGTGATCGGACTCTCCTTCTCCAGCATAATCAGAATGCCGACGAGTTTTCCATCGATAAAGATCTTGCTGGAGAGCTTGCGGAGCGGTGAGGCAGCGCAGGTCACCACGACCGGATCAGATGTCATTTTCGCGTCGCGGACTTCCGGGATCTGCTTCACGGCGCTGACAAACTCATAGGAACAGTAGCCGTGGCGGATATTTTCCTCCCACAACGGATCATCAATCGGGAAAATCGTGGAATGCGACAAGACCTTGAACTCAGAATCCACCAGCACGACAGAATTATTCAACCGCGCGGCCGCCAGGTTAATCACCGGTTCGATGCTTCTGGACCTTGCGGCGCAATCCATCAGCTCCCCGTAAAGTCCCCGCTCCCGCGAGGCATCGATGATCGATTTAGCGCGGTTGAACAGGCAGAAGAGGTCTTTCGGATCGGACAAAGCCCACCCGCACCCGCCACTTTTTTCAACGGTTTCATCGACGGCACCCGCAAGGACGCACTGGGCCGGAAAGCTGTCTTTTGAAACCGACTCCGCAAATCCAAAATACAGAACATCCTGTGAAAATTTCTCCTGCCTTCCGTCTATCAGCGCAACATCTGTAATTTCCACCCTGCAGTCAGAGCAGAGCACCTGTATTTCCGCCGTTTCCTGCAGGTTCTCCATCATCGTTTTAAACAGCATCTCACTTCATATCCCTTCCATAATGATTACTTTTCACTCGTGCACCATGCACAAACAGTCGATTGCAATTCGGCTGTCACGTCTATTCTCACCGTCTTGTGTTTTAAATATAATACATAGTGAAAATAATGTCAATTCAGATAACAATACGATAACATAGATGAAAGGAGTAATTAACATGAAAAAATTTGAAGGCAGAACAGCAATTGTAACCGGTTCTACGAGAGGCATCGGACGCGCAACAGCAGAGCTTTTCGCAAGCGAAGGCGCAAACGTGGTCATCGTCGGCATGAATGAAGAGCTCGGCATGGAAGTCACCGATGAAATCCAGAAAAACGACGGCAGCGCCTTCTTCCAGAAGACGGACGTCACCAGCGGAGAAGATCTGGATACTTTAGTGCATGCCGCACTCGACCAGTTCGGTTCCATTGACATACTGATTAATAACGCCGGAATCGGAGGATCTCTTGCCAATATGGATCAGATCACGGATGACGAATGGAAGCAGGTTCTGGCCACTAACCTTACTGCACCCTTCCAACTGATGAAGCGCGTGATTCCTCTGATGGAAGAAAATGAAGGAGGTACCATTGTCAATGTCGCATCCATGGCATCCACAGCGGCCGGCCGCGGCGGAATCGCCTACACTTCCGCAAAACACGGACTCCTTGGCCTGACCCGGCAGATTTCTCTGGATCACGGCCACAATGGCATCCGCATCAACGCTGTCCTTCCGGGACCGATCGAGACCCGTATGATTCAGCGCATTCTGGAAATGCCGCAGCATCCGCTGAATATGAAGATCAAGATGAGCCCGTCCGGCCGCCCGGGAAAGCCTGAAGAAGTCGCTCAGGCCATCGCCTTCCTCGCCAGTGACGAGTCCATGTTCATCCACGGTGCTGCCCTTGCCGTGGACGGCGGATATACAATTTTCTAGAGGGAAAAAATGCGGATATTTCTGTCAGGAGGGAAAAACAGGCCCGGCATCCGGCAAATTCCCTGTACGGCAGCGCCAAGCGTAAATTCCCTGCTGTGTGAATTTTGTCCGCAGTGACGCATTAATGTGATAAATCAAGCTGCATGTCGCAGCAGAAAGGAGATTACCATGTACGATAAGCTTTTCTCTAAGGGAAAAATCGGAAATATGACAACAAAAAACCGCCTGGTCATGTCACCGATGGGCATCGGCCTCGCAAATCTGGACGGCACGCCATCTGAGGACATGATCGCTTACTACGAGGCACGCGCGGCGGGTGGAGCCGGGATCGTCATTCCGGAAATTACGCGTGTGAACGATGTACACGGCGCGGGACTGCTCCGGCAGCTGTCGGTTACGCAGAACCGGCATATTCAGCCGCTGAGCCGCCTGGCCCAGGCTATTCATAAGCACGACAGTAAAATTTTCATCCAGCTGCACCATCCAGGAAGAGAGACCATGTCCATTCTGATCGGCGGGCAGCCGGTCGTTTCGGCCTCCGCAATCCCTTGCAAATTCGTAAAGCAGGAAACCCGCGCACTGAGCACAGAAGAAGTAAAGAAACTGATCCAGCAGTTCATCGACGGTGCAGTCCGCGTGCAGAAAGCCGGCTGTGACGGTGTAGAACTTCACGCAGCACACGGCTACCTCCTGCAGCAGTTCCTGTCCCCTTACACCAACCACAGAACGGACGAATACGGCGGCAGCTTTGAAAACCGGCTCCGGATGATCGCAGAAATTATCACGGGAATCCGCACTGCCTGCGGCCCTGATTTTCCCATCGGTGTACGCCTTACGGTCGAAGAATTCCTGGACAAGACCGGCGTTACGGAGGATTACATTCACATCCAGGACGGTGTAAAAATCGCCATGGCACTGGAAAAACTTGGAATTGACTTTATCGATGTTTCCGTCGGACTCTACGAGACCGGCATAACTTGCGTCGAGCCGGTGTCTTTCCCACAGGGCTGGCGCAAAGACCTGATTAAAGCCGTCAAAGACCACGTTTCCATTCCGGTTATCGGAGTTTCCGCGATCCGCGAGCCGGCAGTCGCCGAGCAGTTCCTGGAGGATGGCATCGAAGACTTCGTTTCCATGGGAAGAAGCTGGCTGGCGGATGAACAATGGGGCCTTAAGGCAGCATCCGGCCGCGAAGACGAAATCTGCAAGTGCATCAACTGCCTGAGGTGTTTTGAAAGCCTGAGCGAATACAATGCCGCGGGAATGCCGGCTGAATGCGCGCTGAACCCTCGCATGGCAAGAGAGCGCCTATACGGCGATCCGGAATATGACACGCAGCATCACTACGCTGTCGTTGTCGGCGGAGGACCTTCCGGAATGATGGCTGCCAAGACCCTGGCCGAGCGCGGCTGCAGAGTTACCCTGCTTGAACGCGGAAGCATACTGGGAGGAACCGTCAATCAGGCAAAAATGCCGCCTTGCAAGGAGAGAATGGAATGGGTGATGGACTACTACCGCAGGCAGTTTGAGGAACTGGGTGTGGAAGTCCGCTATAGCACGGAAGCAACCCCGGAATTGATTGAAAACCTGAAGCCGGACGGCGTCATCTGCGGAACTGGATCCCACGCAGTTCTTCCGGAAAGCATCCCGGGAATCCACAGCTCCAGCGTACGCACGGTAGAGCAGATTCTGGCAGCGGATGATGCAGCTTCTTCCGATTATGAAGGGAAGTCTGTCACCGTTGTCGGTGCTGGAATCACCGGCATTGAAACTGCGGAATTCCTCGCCGCCCACGGAGCAAAAGTCACGGTCTGTGACCTACTCGATGAAATTGCCCCGAACGCCAACCACACCAATCGCGCCGATATTCTTTCCCGTCTGCAGAAATACGGAACGCAGTTCCTCCTCGGCCACGCACTGAAGGAAATTACCGATTCTGCCGCAATTCTGGAAAAGAAAGACAGCGGAGAAAGCGTTGAAGTTCCATCGGATCTCGTCGTAATGTCTCTCGGCTACAAGCCGGACACTTCTCTCGCAGACGCTATCCGTGAAAAAGGCATTCCGGTGATCGCAGTCGGAAGCGCGGTTAAGGACGGAACCATCGCGCCAGCGACACGGACAGGATATGAAGCAGGCAGAAAGCTGTTTTCCAGCGCATGCAGAGCATCCGGAGATGGCTGCGGCAAAGGAAAAGGCGCAAGTTTCCTGCTTTCCAGTGATGACATGGAAAACTTCGGAAAAGTGTCCCTGATGGATGATCAGGAAGGTGTTTACATGGCCTACATGACCGATCCTGCAGCGATCCGGAGAATCCTTCCGCCTCCGCTTCAGCCGTTCACCATGCCGGTTGTGACCCTTTCCGTATGTCACATTGGCAGGCCGACCTTTGCCGACGACTACTATGAAGCCATCCTCGGTGTATACTGCACCTACGGAACCCAGCTCGGCCTTTATCCGATTTCCCTGGTTCTCGGCGGAAAAGGCGCAGAAATGGCGGTCCAGTGCGGACGTGATAACGGCTCCATCCCAAAGAAAATGGGCGCGGAATTCGTTATAAGAAGAAAGGATAACATGGTCACCGCAAGCGTCTGCAGGCGCGGCACCGAACTCGTCGACCTGAACATGAAGCTCGGCCAGTACAACAGCCCGCTGACCCATGTTCTGTACCAGTCCCCTGCCCCGGAAAAGCAGATCTTCGGCGGAGGCTTCTACTTCCACATCGACCGCATCCCGGACGGGAACGGCGTATCCCACTTCTGCAACGGCGCCCTGCTGCAGAATCTCTGTGAATACAATTACAAAAGCTGGGAGCCGGGAACTGTCGATCTGAAGCTTCAATCCTCTATCGATGACCCATGGGCTGAGCTTCCGATCCGGACCATTATCGGCGGCGCATATTCCAGGAACAGCCTGCTCGTCCACAAGCTGAACCTCCTGGAAAAACTCGACGCGGAGTCCCTGGCTCCGTATCTGCTTACCGCCAGATACGACCGCACCGCCTTCATGGAGACAGGAAGGCTGTAATAAATCCGCCTGAACTTCACCGTATGATATCCTGATGGAAATCTGTCCGGATCACCACTTTCCCCTGTGCGTGATCATTGAGAAGCTATCCAATAGCTTCTCTCGTTTTTTCAACAGGATATACTTTATCGATATGGGCACGGAGTTTACCCGATTCGGCCAGCTTAGCGGCATACTGCAGATCGTCTATTTCTCCAGAAAATGCCAGCGCATACCAGGTAAAATGCCTTGACGTTAAGGAAGCTCGCAGTGCTTTCACTGCCTGCTTAATATTTCCTGAGCCGATGAACAGCCCGTCATCGGCCAGGATTTTTTATACTTTTTCATCGGGTTACAGCCATTAATGCCCAGGATTCCTGCATACGGTTCTTTATCCATGAGCAAAATTCTGCACGCCCCGGAAACCAACCTGCTCCTTACTTTCTTGCAGAATTCTTTTTGCCGCAGGCCTGGACAGATCATTGATGTCATCGCAGCTCAGTTCCTTTTCAGCAGTTTGCAGAGCACTTTCGGCATCTGCGATGCGGCATCGCGGCTCTCCAGTTCTTCCTGCTGCTTGATGATATAGATCAGTTTCCAGTCTCCCTGCATCAGAGTATATTCAACCACTTTCGGATACTTCTTTCCGGACAGTTTTTCCTTGTATTCGTGGATAATACTGTCGATATAAGGAGTCAAACTGAAATAAGCGGCCGCACTACTCAAAACGCAGCGCGTCGATCGGATTGAGTTTTGCCGCCCGGCTCGCCGGGTAGAGACCGAAGAAAATTCCGATCGCAAAGGAGACGCCAACGGCAATGAGAACACTGCTCATACTGGTGACGGCCTTCACGCCGAGCACCGCGCTGGCGACATTCCCCAGCACCGCACCGAGAATAATTCCAAAAAATCCACCGATCAGGCAGATAATGATACTCTCCACAGCAAACTGCATGCGGATTTCTCCGTTTGTCGCGCCGATGGCCTTGCGGATTCCGATTTCCCGCGTCCTCTCGGTGACGGAAACCAGCATGATATTCATGACGCCGATTCCGCCGACCAGAAGGGAAATTCCCGCGATCAGTGCAAGGGCAAGCTCGATTTTCGCCATCATATCCTTCATGGCATCCAGCATAGCGTCCATACTGAATGAAGCAATATGGAAATCGCTGTTTCCTTTATAGTACTGCTGATTCAGGAAATTCTCTGCATTCTTTGCGAACTTTTCGCTGTCGGCGGAGGTCCTGGTTTTCACCGTAAAGCTGGAATATCCGCTGTCCGCGCCGGAAATTTGTTTTGCAGTACTCATCGGAATGAACATCTGCGTAGTCAGATCCTGATCAGACCCGCCGCCTTCCTGGGATCCGGACATCTGCATCTGTGATTCTTCATACTTATAGACGCCAACGATTGTAAACGTATATGTTTTATGGTTAATCGATACCCGTATCTTCTTCCCGAGTGCGGCCTTTGTCTTTCCTTGATACAGATTCTTCACCAGTTTGCTGGATACGACCGCAGAAGACGAAGAGTCTGATGCAGCAATCGTCCGCCCCTTCTGGATGTTCAGGCCTTCCACGGAAGTGTAACCGTAATTGACGCCGGTCAGAGAGACGTAGGCGTACTTTCCGGAATCAGACATACGCACAGCCCTGCCGCTTCCCGCGGACTCAGAGATTCCGATTTTACTGATCTGTGACCCGTATTTTTCTTTCAGCCCAGAGAGCATCTGATCCGTGACCAGGTCCTTTTTCTTCATGGTCGTTCCGGATTTTCCAAGCATGGAGCTGACATCCATGGAGCCGGAGCCTCCGCTGTGCCTGGCGCGGACCATAAAAGATACGTTTTTTGCTCCGATGGAACTCATGCTGCTCATCACAGAATTTTCCAGACCATTTCCAACAGTTGTAATTCCAATAACGGCAGCAATTCCGATGATGATGCCCAGCATGGTCAGGATGGAACGCAGCTTGTTGGACCAGATTCCGCTCCAGGCAGAGCGGATATTTTCTCCGAGATTTCTCATCAGCGCGCCTCCTTTCCATCGTTCAGAGTCCGTACAGACACAAAACGCCCGTCTGACATGTCATAAATCCGGTCGGTTTCTTCTGCCAGGTCGTTGTTATGCGTAATCAGGACAATGGTCTTCCCCTGCTCCTGATTCAGCTGGTGGAAAATTTTCATAACTAAAGCGCCGGTTTTACTGTCCAGGGCGCCGGTCGGCTCGTCAGCTAGAATAATGTCCGGGTCATTGGCCATGGCGCGGGCAATCGCTACACGCTGCATCTGGCCGCCGGAAAGCTCTGTCGGCTTATGCTTCATGCGTTCTTTCATCCCCACCAGATCCAGAAGTTCCGCCGCGCGGTTCATTCTTTTCTTTCGCGGAAGGCCCGCATACATCATTGGAAGCGCAACATTTTCCAGCGCACTGATTTTCTGGATCAGATTAAAATTCTGGAACACAAAACCGATTTTCCGGCTGCGGATGGCAGACAGATCTCTATCCTTGCAAGATTCAATTTTTGTCCCTGCCAGGGTGTAACTGCCTGACGTCGCACGGTCCAGCACGCCGATAATGTTCATCAGCGTTGATTTTCCTGCGCCGGACGCACCGACGATAGACACAAACTCGCCCTCCTGCACGTCCATGTCGATGCCATGCAGGATTTCCAGCTCATTCGGCTTTCCGATGTGGTATTTCTTTACAATTCCCCGCATCGTGATCATTGCTTCACTCATTCGCGTAGTCTTCCTCCTCAGTCCTCAACTCTCTTCTCCATCCCATTATGACAAAATTCACGCGCAGGGAAACATCATTTCCTGCCGGAATCATATCTTTATGCGCCAGTCTCCCTCTCAGCCTTGGATGATCCCCCTAGTCTCGAAACGTGTATTCCCGGACCTCCGCGTTGCGGATACCGAATCCCGCAAACTCTGAATTTGTCATGTCCCGGAAATAGGACTCGATAAAGCGGGAAATCCCGTTGTGCGCGGTCAGGAGGTATGTTTTCTCCGGCTGCTTTTTCAGGTCGTCAAGCAGATTGTAAATCCGCTGGGCCACACGCAGCATGGACTCACCGCCGTCGTAGCTGTCGATAAAATTCTCTTTGGCGCGGCGGAAAGCCCGGCCATTTCTCGGTGTAGATTCCCATTTTCCAAAGTTCTGCTCCATCAGACGGGGCTCGATTCTGAAAGAGACCCGGGTGATGTCGGAAATTTCTCTTGCCGTGTCGTAAGCCCGGCTCAGCGGCGAAGTCAGAATTTCATCGATATGAATCTCGCCGGCATCCATCTTATCCTTCAGGATTCTTCCGGTTTCCCGCGCCTGCTCGTGGCCGCGCTCCGTCAGCGGGCTGTCTGTAGCCCCGCAGATCTTATTTTCCACATTCCACACGGTTTCCCCGTGTCTGACAAAATACAGCTTTCCCAAGATATTCCCCTTTTCTGCCGGAAACACGCTCAGGCCCTGAGCCAGACACGTGTCCCATTCACATTATATATCTACTATTATTCTATATATGGGCACTTGAAGACGGCGATTATTCATCCGTCCGTTTTTATGTCGTGCGAGAATATTATCCACTCGGGGCCGAGAAAATTCCAGCCTCTCTGAAAAACTTTACAGAAAACTCGTCAATCCGTCATGTGCTCCATTGCCGTCATCCGAGTATAATCCGCGCGCGAAGCTTTTCTTCTTCCTGGACCGGCACGTCAGCAACGGCAATGAATTCGTCAATGGACAGAAATCCGCCGTTTTCGTGCCGGTAAGCGAGCGCGCGTTCCGCTTTTTCAGCCGTCATGCCCGGAAGGGCAGCAAGCTGACCGGCAGTGCAGCTGCTCAGGATGACGATCCCTGTACTCTGCGGACTGATTGCGCCGGCTGGCTGTGCAGCGGCTGAAGACCGTTCTGCTGCTTTGTCCGTTTCTGCATCAGCAGGAGCAGCTCCCTGCATCTGAGCTTCAGCCGCCTGAGCAGCATCCGCAAAGGCGTCGGAAGGTACATAGTCTTCCGGAACTGCTGAATAATCCGGTTCTGTATACCTTGCTTCCTGCATCTTCGGCACCAGATCTGATTCCGCATGCGAAAGCGGGGTCTGCCGCGAAGAATCCGGCGTATTCAATGATGCCGGCCTCGCCGTCGCTGGATCGGCATCCGAAAAGCCATTCTCAGCCTCTTCACAAAATCTGAGATAAGGCCTGATCGTGAGAATGGAATGAATGATTCCTACGAAATACATGGCAAACCAGATACTAAATAAAGCATTATCCACCGGGCTGCCATTCTTAAACGGCAAAGAAAGAATAACGGTTCCTAACTGGGTGATGATATATACAACTCCTGCAAATTTCCATTTCTTATTATCAGCCTTGTTACCAATGTAGAAGAATCCAACCCATGCAAGAAAAAACAGGGAAGTCAGCGCCCACAGCGATTTCTTCAGTTTCCATGAAAACGGATGTATACTCATAATTTCTGCTCTCTTTCATTCTTTCTTAAACCGCAAACCTGCCAAAGTTCACGGTTTCTACAATTCCAAGTCAATTAGAACGGCACAATGGTCTTAAAACTCTTATCGTGCAGGACATTGCAGACGTTTTCATTTTTAAAGAACAATTCGTCCACGTCCCTCTCAAGGTCGAGATGGAGCAGATCACTCCGGCGGAATTTTACGGAGTAAATGTAATCGTCCTTCAGACGGCCGGTATTGTCGCGGCGCTGGGTGTAAGCGGACATCACGATCATCTGCACTGCCGGTGCAAGACCGAAAAAGTGCGTCGCGATGCACAGTCCCAGCCCCAAAACGCACTGGTAATAGTCCGATTTGATTTTCGTCTGCGGCATGTCCTCAATCTCCGGCAGATCCAGATCGACATGCAGAGTATCCCCCTTCAGTTCATAATCGATATGAAATTCAAAGGGCATCTCCGCACCTTCAACCCAGCTGTTCAGATTCTGATCGATCGTTTCCGGGTCATTTTCCAGCAGTTTCTGAAGATGTTCTTTCTGATTCTGGTACTGCGCCTGGAAGCGCTGGTTCTCCGCCTCCCTGCGTGCCTGCTCCTTCTGATCAAACGCGTCTTTATCCCTTTTCCAGGATACCAGCGAATCCGCCAACTGCTGACGCAGACGTTCCTGAACGTATTCCTCAACCATTTCATCCTTTTTCCAGAATTTCATCGTCTTGATGGAAGTTACCGCCTCAGCCCTTAACTTCGCCGCCAGTTCATCTTTTGTCGGCTGAGGAATCGGGTAAGGCTCGCATTCCGCTGCCTGCTGCGGCCTCATTTCTGCAAGCCGCTTCTCATAAGCTGCCGTCGGGTAAACCTCGCAGGACTTCTTGTAAATATTCAAAATTTCCTCAGTTGGTTCATTCTCTTCGCGCAGAAGCCTTCCCGCCAGTTTCGCAACTCCCTCGTTGTATTCCGGCGTTCTTCTGATTTTCCGGATCACCGACGGATCCAGAATTAATTCTCCTGTCTCGGGGTTATAAATATCTACCGTTCCGTCTGATTTATATTCCAGGCGAAAATCTCCCACCGGCTCCGGGTACATCGTAGTTCCCGTTCCGCTGCTCTGCCGATTCTGAGCCGCAGCCTTCTTCTTTTTTCCTCCGCCGATTTTCTGCCTGTCGTAGAGTCCGGTACCCGGAATTCCCGTGTTCAGATAGCTTCCATTCTTCCCGAAATTGACCGAAGCGCCGCGCGGGCCAACTGTCAGACTGGTCCCCGAACTCGAGAAATTCACCCGAACCCCTTTGCATATCGTTACTGATTTTCGAAATCTCATCTTTGTCCCACATCTTCTTTCCTGAATATGCGCAGTTTTTCTGTCCGCTCCGCCTGTAAGAATTACTTTGCTTTATCGTGCTAAAGCATTTCCCCATAGACAAAAGCCAGGGTAGCAAGGAAGCCGCCCGGGCTGACGTGAAAATCAGTCCTCTGGCGGCTCCACACATGTAAGGGGAAAATCCACGACTTCGTAAACAATCCCTATCTGATTATATTATACCGGTTTTCCAGAGGGGAATCAATGAAGAAACCAGACAGGCTCTGGCGAATATACCCCGCCAGAGCCTGAAAACTATTTAAACTTCACCGCTGTTCCATAGGCCATAACTTCTGCAGCGCCCTGCATGATCGCTGAAGTCGCGTAACGTACGTTTACAATCGCGTCTGCGCCCAGTGCGTCCGCTTCCTTTGTCATTCTCTGCGTCGCAATGTCACGCGCCTGATTCATCATATCTGTGTAAGCGCCAAGTTCTCCTCCAACGATCTGCTTCAGGCCCTGTGTAAAATCACGGCCGATATTTTTAGACTGAATCGTGCTTCCGCGCACCATTCCCAGCATTTCCAATTCTTTTCCAGTGATGTAGTCTGTGTTTACGATAAGCATGTACATGACCTCCCGCAATAAAATAGTTGCATTATTCATTCATTTATCCTGCTGAATAAAGCCGTCAACAATTGCCGGCGGCTCTATTTTTAGCTTCATTGATTAACCGTTATATTTATCTGGTCAACCACATGTTCCGGGAATTCTTATTTCATCATGTTAAAATCGAGATCCGTAAACATCCCGGAGAGTTACAGCTCTCTCGACCTTTCTGTTGCCTGGACGACTGCCTGCATGACGCTGTAGCGGAAGGCTCCGGCTTCCAGAGCTTCTGTTCCTTCAATGGTCGTACCTGCAGGGGATGTGACCATGTCCTTGAGCGCACCCGGGTGCATCCCTTTTTCCATAATCAGTTTCGCTGATCCCAGTACCGTCTGGACAGCCAGTTTATAGGCTACATCTCTGGTCAGGCCTTCTTTGACGCCGCCGTCAGCAAGTGCTTCAATGAACATCGCAACATAGGCCGGGCCGCCTCCGGAAAGTCCGCAGACCGCGTCGATATCGTATTCTTTTACCCATTCCACGATACCGATGCTGGTGAACAGCTTCTGGGCAAATTCTTTCTCATCATCAGTCAGGTCATTCTCACTGCAGAGCGCAAACGCCCCTTCAAATACCAGCGCAGGTGTATTCGGCATGATTCTGAGGATTCTCGGTGTTCCCTTAATCGCCATCTGCAGTTTTTCAACACTCGTTCCCGCCACAATGGAAAATACAGCTTTATTATCCATTGCGCGCTCTGCTTCTGTGCAGGTCTGCACATACTGCTGAGGCTTAACCGCCAGAAGAATGACATCGCTCGCGTCTGCCAGCTCCTTCACGGACGGCTTCAGCTGCAGGCCGAACTCCTCTGCGGCGGCTGCCGCTGCCTTTTTCGGATCATAGACATACACATCCTGCGCATCTAATACGCCCTTGTTCACAGCGCCCTTTACGATGGCACTTCCCATGTTTCCAAATCCCAGTACTCCAAACTTCATATTATTCTCCTTACTGTTCTAAGCTATATTAAATATCTGATCCTACTCAGACCAAAATCACGCATGCAGGAAGTCCGCCGGCGTAAATTGCAGCAGCGGAGCAAATTCTTCTTCTCCAAAGAGGCTGATATAGCCCCTCTCGGCAGAGGCGATAATCTTTTCTGCCTGATCTGGAAGTTCATCCCGGATGACATCACTGACCGTGTAATATATATGTGCTGTGTGATAAGTAAAATCCTTCATGCAGGACGTTCCAAGCTCTCTCTTCTTTGCAGCCAGTTTCTTACTCTCCTCTTCAGAAAGTGCCGTCCCCCAGTCGAATTCACACTGTTTTCCGCCCCAGCTCATCGGATCTCCCTGAGGCGTGCAGACATTTCCGGTTCCAAAGCCCTCATAAACAGCAGCATCAACATTCACACAATACTCCCTGCCATACTCCAGAAGGTCATATTTTTTCCAGGCTTCACACCAGGCGCATTTACTGATATAGGTCTGGAAAGTCGGTTCTTTTCTGAGCGTTCCAAACTCCATCTGCCCCTCGTAATCCGGCTTCCACTCTCCGTATGCCTGATTGGTCCAGAGAACTGCAGGGTCTCCGTTTCTGCGGGCGCGTTCAGCCATACGCATGCCGCGCTCCCTTCCATAGCGGATCATTCCCTTCTGAATGACCTCATGTGCACGATCTCTTCCCGATTCTCCAAGGGCCAGAAATGTATATTTACTAAGTAACGCGAACATTACCGCCTGGTTTTCTATTCTTAACATGCTGTGTCCTTCTTTCTTTTCTATATTATTCCGAATCAACTGACAAGTTCATCCCTAACTACTGCTTTCCGCATGCCCGAGTCTGATACCTAACTGAATCTGTCCTGGCTTCACTGCGCACGTATGTTCTTAAGTCCTATTGTACCCTGTTTCCCGTTTACTGGCAAGATATTCCCCATACAAATATCCGCTGCTTCAGACCTCTATCTGTCCCTTCCCATACACGGAATGTCCCGGGACGTACAGACTTGCCGGTTTTATTTTGCCGCCTGAAGATGTAAAATAAAGGAAGTGTGAAAATAACGGGCCCTGCAGCCTTCTTCTGCCCGGCCGGATCATTTATATATTAAGAAGGAGATCTGCACGCATCCATGAAGAAATCAACAACCAGAGACATGACCACCGGCACGATCTGGAAGGAACTGCTCCAGTTCGCGCTGCCGCTGATGGTCGGAAATATATTTCAAATGCTGTACAACGCAGTCGATTCCATCGTTGTCGGCAATTTCGTCGGCACCAGAGCTCTGGCGGCGATCGGAGCGACAACGATCATTGTATATATGGCCATTTTCTTTTTCAACGGTTTCTCTGTCGGTGCCGGAGTCGTCATTGCCAATTTTTTCGGTGCGAAAAACCAGAAATCGCTGCACACCGCCATCGAAACCACTATGGCGGCAACATTTCTGCTCTGTATCATATTCACTGCTGCAGGAATTCTGCTGGTCAATCCCCTCCTGCATCTGATGAATACGCCTGCAAATGTATTCAAGCCAGCAGCAGCTTATCTCCGGATTTATTTCGGCGGCATCACGGGTCTTCTGATCTATAACATGGGAAGCGGAATTCTGCGCGCTGTAGGCGATACGACACGCCCTCTGTATTTTCTGATTCTGACCAGCCTGCTGAACATCGTTCTGGACCTGCTTTTCGTCTGCGGATTTCATATGGGAATCGCGGGAGCTGCCTGGGCGACCATCCTGTCCCAGTTCATTTCCGCAATGCTGACGCTCCTTCTGCTGATTTTCACGAAAGACGTCTATCGGTTCAGCCTGAAAGATATGCGGATCAGCCCTGCTGTTCTGAAACGGATTCTGGCCCTGGGGCTTCCAACTGGACTGCAGGCCGTCATCACCTCATTTTCCAATGTCTTCGTCCAGGGCTACATCAACCATTTCGGAGCGACGGTCATGGCAGGATGGGCCTGCTATAACAAGCTGGATCAGTTTGTTATGCTCCCGATCATGAGTATGTCCATGGCATCAACTACATTTGTGAGCCAGAACATAGGCGCAAACGATATTAAGAGGGCAAACCGCGGAACACGCACGGTGATTCTGCAGACTCTGACCATCACTGCATCAATTGCGACCATGGTGTGGATTTTCGCCAGATACGCGATCCGGCTTTTCTCATCCGACCCGGCCGTCATCCAGAGTGGAACATTATTTGTCCGCCTGATCATATATTTTGTCCTGTTCAACTGCATTAACCATACGCTGGCAGGCGCACTCCGCGGCCGTGGCGATTCCATCGGACCTATGGTGATTATGCTGCTGGGTTATGTTGCCTGCCGCCAGGTCTACCTCTTCTCCATCACCAGATTCGTGGCGAACACGGCTGCCATCGTCGGCTTCGGCTACCCGGTTGGCTGGATGGCCACCTG
>Ga0214925_100344_pt1 | contig 26934 bp, 26 predicted proteins | sample Stichaenrichment_FD_168299 | JGI IMG/M metagenome (GOLD analysis project Ga0214925, IMG submission 168299) | Xylose enriched microbial communities from anaerobic bioreactor in Madison, Wisconsin, United States - 63SRT | ecosystem: Engineered > Bioreactor > Anaerobic > Unclassified | place: USA... | reverse complement strand
CCGCCTGCATGGCCCTTCGCCATTGCTTCCTCCGCTCTTCCGGATGCATCAGCCGTTCATCCATATGATGCAGCGGAGCGGCGACAGGAATTCCTGCGGTTATGCCGGAGGTCCTCAGCCATTTAGCCAGACTCATTCTCCGAGCCGAAGCTGTAGCATCCTCAAAAATCGAGGGTCTCCAGATTAGTGCAGGAAAGCTGCTCGAATATGAAGCATTGGACGAGCTCGGAGTATCGCACCGTATAGGCAGCACTGAGGCGGCAGTCCTCGGCAATATTTCATCCATGGAGGAGAGCATCAATACGCTCTCCTTCAAGTCCTCTTTCGATGTGGACGACATCTGTTCCATCAACAAGAAACTGCTGGAGCATACCGATCTCGCAGACTATGGAGGGGTAATACGCACACAGCAGAACTGGATTGGTGGCAACAATGTCAATCCAATCGGTGCAGCCTATGTCCCACCACGCCCGGAACTGGTACTGGATTATATCGAGGATCTCGCCAAATTCATTGCCACTGCCCAGATGCCTGGCATTGCACTTGCCGCAATTGCGCATGCACAACTCGAAACCATACACCCCTTCGCTGACGGCAACGGGAGAACAGGACGGACTCTCGTTCAGGTAATTCTGCGCAGATCAGGCCTTGCTCAGAATGTCGTTCCTCCCATCTCTCTGATTCTTGCAACTGACAAGGCACGCTATATTGATAATCTTGCAGCGTACCGATGGAATGAGAACGCCGAAGAGCAACGCTCAAGGATATTGTGCGAAAGCGATTGGGTCGAGTACTTTGCACGTTCCTGCAGCCTTGCATGCAAGCGTGCGCATAACTTCAACGACACACTTGAATCGATACTCTCGGACTGGCGAGAAAAAGTGCATCCCCGTGCAAACTCAGCAGCAGATTTGCTCCTTCCCAAGCTCATAGGAAATCCCGTCATCAGCATCACTTCTGCTGCAAGGCTGTGCGGCAGAAGCACTGAAGCAGCCAGGAATGCAATAGCCACGCTCAGCGAGGCAGGAGTCCTGTATCAGAGTTCTAAAAATCGCAAGAGCAACCTATACGTCGCACGAGAAGTCGTCGACGCATTCACAGGCTATGAAATAAGACTTGCGTCGCCGGCTGGCGATACAGCCGTTGCACTGCCGTCCCGTCCAGCTCCGCAGCGTCCGCGTCATTGATTTAGCAAAGCGCCTCATCTGCAACATATTGCACAGATGAAGCGCTGAACAGTCGGCTATTCCCGTACCAGCGCATCCGAGATGGCAGAGGCAATGGTGTGCGCGTCATCGCTTTCTCTGAGCATCTTGCGGAAGGCCGGATCCATCAGAAGGACCGCCGTCTTCGAGAGCAGGCGGATATGCTCTTCCCTGTCTGTCTCCGGCACGAAGAGGGCAACTGCGATATCGACCGGCTTCTCGTCGAAGGAAGGCCAGGGGACAGCGGTCTTGTTCTTCCATACCATGACAGCAGGCTTCTGAATAGTCTCTGCCTTCGCATGGGGCACGGCAAAGCCCTCGGTGAGTCCGGTTGCACCGAGCTCTTCCCTTGCAAGGAAGGCCTGATAGGCTTCCTCGTCGTCTTTCACGATGCCCAGGGCCTCGGCCTGTGCACAGAGCATGCGGAGCAACTCATGGCGGCTTTCCGCTTCCCTGCCGAGCAATATCTGATCGTCGGATACGAAGTCCATGGGCTCCCCTTCTCGCAGCTTCCACTCATCTTCCTGACAAGCATATGGCAGATGGGTGCCTATCTGTACAGAAACTGCGCTAGGAGCGCGGCTTTCTGTGCGTGAGATGCCAGCCTCCGCAATAGGGGCAGGCATAGACATAGAGCTGTGGCGCATCCTTCCTGTGCGCACCATGGGCTGCCGCCTTCTTTGCCTCGACAGCCGTCGCATAGCGGCGCTTCCTTGCACAGGCACGGAACTCCTCCGGGCTCTCATCCGGACGCCTTCCTGCCTGGGCAAGCCCCTGTGCCCTGCGCACGCTGCCTTTGCTGCCACGCTGTCCCATCGGCTCCAGCCCTCCTCTCTGCATCGAATCCAGCATAGCCAAAGAGCCGCTGCATCTGCCTTTCTGTTTCTTTGCCGCACATAGTCCTTTCAAGGGCAGAACCCTGCCGTCCAGGAAACCCGACACATGTTCAAAAGTTTATGCCTGGGTATATACAGCAATGCATTGCAGGCTCTGTCGCGCGTGCATGCGCATTGGGAGGCACATCATGGGCATTGCTGCTGCATTCGCGGTTCCGCATCCGCCACTGATCATCCCCGAAGTCGGCCGGGACGAAGAGAAGGGCATCCAGAAGACGATAGATGCCTACGAGGAAGTGGGCAGGCGCATTGCCGCCCTGGCTCCCGATACGATCGTGATCTCCTCTCCCCATACCGTGATGTACAGGGACTACAACCACATCTCTCCGGGCAAGGGTGCACGCGGCTCCTTTGCGCAGTTCGGGGCGCCGGAAGCACGCTATGAGGTTGCCTACGACGAGGAATTCACCGACGAGCTCGATCGTCTGGCACAGGAGCGCCACCTTTCTGCTGGCACCTCCTATGAGCAGGACCGCTCGCTCGACCATGCAACGATGATCCCGATTCATTTCATCGAGCACCACTACAAGGGCGCAAAGTACGTGCGCGTCGGCCTCTCGGGCCTCTCCCCTGCTGCCCACTACGAGCTCGGCCAGGCCATCCAGGCAGCCGCAGAGAAGCTCGGACGCAGGTGCGTCTTTGTCGCGTCAGGCGACCTCTCCCACAAGCTCAAGGCAGATGGGCCTTATGGGTATGCAAAGGAAGGCCCCGAGTTCGATGCTGAGATCTGCGACATCTTCCAGACGGGCGACTTCCTGCGCCTCCTCACGATGGACAGGGGCTTTGCAGACCGTGCCGCAGAGTGCGGCCTCAGGAGCTTCCAGATCATGGCAGGAGCGCTTGACGGCATCCCTGTCTCCTCAGAGCTTCTGTCCCATGAAGGCCCCTTCGGCGTCGGCTACGGCGTTGCCGCCTTCACGCCGACATCAGACAAGCGCGACGAGAGCCGCTGCTTCCTTGCTGCCTACGAAGAGGCACACGCAGAGAAGATGCACGAGCGCAAGGAGAACGAGGATCCCTTCGTCCAGCTGGCAAGAAGGTCTCTCGAGACCTATGTGAAGACAGGAAAGCGCATCGTTCCTGATGCCAGCCTTCCAGCCGAGCTCACAGAGCCCCGCGCTGGATGCTTCGTCTCCTTGAAGGAGGACGGCGAGCTCAGAGGCTGCATCGGCACGATTGCACCGACCAGGGCAAACCTCGCCGAGGAGATCTGCGCCAACGCTATCTCTGCCGGCACGAGAGACCCGCGCTTCTCTGCCGTGAAGGAATCGGAGCTTCCCGAGCTTGTCTATTCGGTCGATGTGCTTGGAGACCCCGAGCCGATCGACAGCCTCTCTGAGCTCGACCCAAGGCGCTTCGGCGTCATCGTCTCGACGCCCGACGGCAGGCGCGGGCTCCTGCTGCCCGATCTTGACGGCATCGATACGCCAGAGGAGCAGGTGAAGATTGCAGCCCGCAAGGGCGGCATCAATCCGAAAGAGGAAGACGTCCAGCTCGAACGATTCGAAGTGGTGAGACACATCTGATGGAAGAGAAGCGAGAGAGCACTGTGACCTGTCCGGTCTGTCCGCATGCCTGCCATCTCAAGGAGGGACAGGCTGGATTCTGCCGTGCCCGCGTCTGCCGGGACGGGGAGATCGTCTCTGAGAGCTATGGCAGGCTTACATCCATAGCGCTCGATCCGATAGAGAAGAAGCCGCTCTCCGACTTCATGCCTGGCACGACGGTGCTCTCCGTCGGCAGCTACGGCTGCAACCTGCGCTGCCCCTTCTGCCAGAACTGGCAGATCTCGCAGACCGGAGAAGGCGGCGTGCCCTGGAAGGAAGTCTCGCCGATAGAGCTTGTGGCTTCGGCACAGGGCCTCAAGAAGGAAGACCCCTTCATAATCGGCATTGCCTACACGTACAACGAGCCGCTCATCGGCTATGAGTTCGTGCGCGACACGGGCGTCCTGGCGCATCAGGCCGGCCTCAAGAACATCCTTGTCTCGAATGGCTGCGCAAACGAGCCTATCATCCGCAAGCTTGCACACCTGATCGATGCGGCGAACATCGACCTCAAGGGACCAAGCCAGAAGTTCTACGACAACTGTGCCGGAGACTTCGCGACTGTCCAGAAGTCGATCGAGATTCTGGCTGCGACGCCGACCTGCCACCTCGAGGTCACGACCCTGATCGTCCCCGGCATGAATGACAAGGACGAGGATGTGGAGAGCATCGCGAAGTGGCTCTCGGAGATCCCGACGGAAGGAGATCCCATCACGCTCCACATCACCCGCTTCTTCCCAAGATGGCATATGAACACGGGCGAGCCGACACCCGTGGAGACCGTCTACCATCTGGCAGATGTAGCGAAGAACTATCTCGACCGGGTCCGGTGCGGAAACGTCTGAAATCTGGCAGGAGCGAACATGCGGGAGGGCTGGCAGAACGTATGTCAGCCCTCCCTCTTCGTGCCATACTGGAGAAGGACATAAGCCAGGAAGGAACGATATGAGAAGCACGAAGATTGCCGATACCACGCGCAAGGAGCGCATCCAGATTGTCACAGAAGCCCTCTCCTGGGGAGATGACTGCGGCGACTGCTCGCTCGATGCCTGCGGTATCGACAAGTTCTATGAGCCGTATATCGAGGGAGAAATCGAGCTCGCCGAGCTCAACATGATGAAGGCGACGGAGCGCTACGAGCTCGGCATCGGCGACAGGTCCGAGATCGACGGCGGCTGCAGCTGGGCCTGATCAGGCTTCGTCTGCCTGCATGAGATGGGCCTCTCCCCAAACTTTGAGCTCCATCAGGATGGGAATGAGGGTGCGGGCACGCGGCGCGAGACGGTACTCGACCCGCACCGGCATCTCGTCGTACTGATGCCTCTCCACAAGGCCGTCTGCCTCGAGCTCCTTCAAGGATGAGGCAAGCATCGTGTTCGTGATACCGAAGACGAGCTTCCTGAGCTCGCCGTAGCGGAGCTCCTCTGACTGCGAGAGCGCAACGAGGAGCAGGATCTTCCACTTGCCGCCCACCGCGTCGAGGACACGCCTCAGAGCGCAGCCCGACCCCGTGATGCTTGCATCGGCGCTCGCAAAGCACGGCGCCATCGCCTTGGTCTCAGCCATAGTCAGATTTTCCTTACCACATCAACTAAAACTGCGTACTTGCTCCGTATTTTATACCTCATACAATGGGTATCAATTAGAAGGCACGCACAGAGCGTGCATGAGACATGAAAGCAGGTACAGACGATGGAGTATCAGTTCACAGAAGAGAACTTCCAGAAAGAGGTCCTCGACAGCAAGGAGCCCGTCCTCGTCGACTTCTACGCAGACTGGTGCGGCCCCTGCCGTGCAATGATGCCGGTTGTCGAGGATATCGCAAACGAGTATGAGGGCCGCCTCAAGGTCGGCAAGGTCAACTCCGACGAGCAGCCCGAGCTCGCACAGGCCTTCAATGTCATGAGCATTCCGGCCTTCTTCATCCTGAAGGATGGCAAGGTCGTGGACCAGATGGTAGGCGGAATGCCGAAGGCAATGCTCAAGGGCCGCATCGACGCCCAGCTCTAAGTTCAGGATGCACCTGAGAGAGCTTGCGCCAGGAGAGCAGCTGGAGGATATCATCGCCAGCTCTCCCCTGGCGCTTCTTCAGTTCGGGACACAATCCTGCGCACCTTGCGGAGCACTGCACCAGAAGATTGATTCCTGGCTTGACGAACGCGAAAAGACACCGGGGCATCTTCCGCTTGCAGCCGTCTACATCTCGCTCGACGAGCATCCGGCCCTGGCAGCCCAGGCAGATGTGCTCTCAGCCCCGACGCTCCGCTTCTACGCAGAAGGCCAGCTCTGGGCAGAGGCAAAAGGCTATTTCAGCCTTGAAGCGTTCCTCGGAAGGGCCGAGCGCGCAGAGCAGATCCTGCAGGAAGGCACAGCCTCCCAGACCAGATAGGACGGCATGGCAGGCGCTTGTCCAAAAAAACAGAGAAGCAGCCCAGAGAACGTTTCTGGGCTGCTTTTCCATCTCCAGAGGATGCTCTTGCAGCCGCCCGTCCGGGCCAGGCAGCCAGGTCCAGCTCTCAGTCAAGCGCCTTCAGGCTCTGCGCAAGCAATTCCAGATAGCGGTCATGCGGATAGCCGAGGACCACCTTTGTCTGGGGCTTCTGCTTGAGTCGCCCTTTCTCGTCGACCACCGTCTCTCCGTAGGTGAGCTCGCCTCTGGTTTCCACGTCCACAAACCAGTCGGCCGTCTCGGCAGCCTCAGGGTCGATGAGCACGGCAGCGGCAAGCGAATCGAAGACCGGCCATCCGCGCTCGGAGAGCGTATGCTCGGGCGTTCCAGGATAGAAGAAGAGCTGGCCTGCAAAGGCACCGATCCGGGGAGCGCACGTGGCCAGACGGGCAAAGTCTTCCCTTCTGAGCCGGTGGTCGTAGCCGACTTCAAGCCCCACCATCGAAAGCGGTGCGCCCGAAGAGAACACGATATGTGCCGCTTCGGGGTCGGTATGGATATTGAACTCGGCAGCAGGCGACGTATTGCCTCCGAAGCGCGAACCACCCATAAGGACAAGCCGCTTCATGAGCCGGGGTGCTTCGGGATGCAGCCGGATGAGCAGTGCCAGATTCGTGAGCGGCCCTGTCGCCAGGATCTCGAGCTCATGCGGGTAGCGGCACAGCATCTGCCAGATGAGCTCGGCAGACGGCAGAGACGAGAGCGCGCCTTCTGCGTGGGGAAGCTCGGCAGCTCCAAGGCCCCGCGGTCCCATGAGGCTTGCAGAGAGCCGCTCATAGGGTGCAAGGAGAGGTACAGATCCCTTGGCGACCGGGATATCGAGGCCGAGGTATGCGACAAGGTCGAGAGCATTGCGTGCCGTCACGTCTGCCGGCACATTGCCTGCCACGGTCGCAAGCGCCACCAGATCGATGTCAGGCTGCGCCGCAAGCATCATGAGGGCAAGCGCATCGTCGTTGCCCGGGTCGGCATCCATCAGGACTTTTCTTGCCATCCTCACGCCTCCCCTTCCGGCAGGACAAGATCGACCAGCTTTGCCTGGCGCACATCGACAAGGCCCCGGTCGGTCACCTTGAGCGCCGGGCTTACCGGAAGCGCAATCGTGCAGAGCGACATGACCGGGTTGCTGTTGCCCCACCCCTGGTCTCTGAGGGCACGTGTCACGGCTGCAAGCCTTTCTGCTGCCAAAGGAAGCGGATCTTCCGTCAGGATGCCTGCTACCGGAAGTGGCATCTCTGCCACGATCTTGCCATCGCGCACGACGACAAGGCCTCCCTGGCGTGCGATGACAGCATTCGCGGCAAGCACCATGTCGTCTTCATCTACGCCGACGACGAGCAGGTTGTGGTGGTCATGCACCCAGGTCGAGGCAACGGCTCCTTCCTTGAGGCACGCGCCCGAAAGAAGGGCTGTGCCCGAAAGACCCAGGCCGTGGTGGCGCTCGAAGACGCGTGCCAGCGCCAGGTCGCCGGACCTCTTCCAGGCGATATGTCCCTCCTCGACAGGAAGCTCGCGGATCCGATCAGGCGTGAAGGTCGATCGCTCCTGTATCTCCATCGTGTGGACTCTGACGGCCGCGCCAGCGCCCTTGGGAGCCGAAAGCACGAAATCGTCCAGCGTCCGTGGCGCCAGATGGATGCTCTCGTAGTAGCGCTCGGGAAAGTCATGGCGGGACGAGGTGTCGGCAGAATCTCTGTCCACCCAGCAGCCGCGATGTATGACAGAAGCCACATGGAAGCCCTCAAGCGAATCGAGCACGACGAGGTCTGCCAGGCGTCCCGGAGCGATGCGCCCTCTGTCGCGCAGGTCCATGCGTACTGCAGGAGACGATGTGGCTGCGATGATGGCAGAGGCAGGGTCGAGGCCATACGAGATTGCCTGGCGCACGACCCGTGCAAGGTGATCGTGCTGGAGCTGGTCTGCCATCACATCGTCGGTCACGAAGCTCCAGAGCCCTGTGAGCTCGGGATGCGCTGCCAGATACGCAATGTTTTCCTTTGTCACGGACTTGAGCTGCACCTCGACGAACATGCCCATCTCGAAGCGCTGGCGCATGCGCTCGGGCGTCTGCTCGCAATGGTCCGAGTCGATGCCGGCATAGAGGATGCGCGCAAGGTCGAGGCCCAGAAATGCCGGCACATGCCCCTCGATGATGGGCACCGTGCGGGATGCTTCGGCCGCCTTCACGACACGTGCGGCACGGGATTGGGGTTCGGAGATGACCGTACGGCAATCCATGACCTCACCGAGGCAGCGCACGCGGGGATTCTTCATAAGGAAAGAGATGTCTTCAGGGGTGACAGCAGCGCCGGCATCCTCGAGATCTGTCGAGGGAACGGAGCTCGGTGCCCCGAAGAAGACCTCGGCATGTTCCGGATCGTCTGCCGGCGCAAGCCGGATGAACTCCTCGATGCCCTCCGTGCCGAAGACATTGGCAATCTCATGGGGCTCCGCGATGCAGGTCGAGGTGCCATGCTGCAGGGCGGCCTTGAGGAACACCGGAGGCGTGACCATCGAGCTTTCGATATGCATATGGATATCGATGAGTCCCGGAATGACCCAGCGTCCGGAAAGGTCTGCGACCTCCTGGGGCTCGATCTGCTTCAAGACTTCCTCATCTGTGCCGGCATAGAGGATCCTGCCATCCAGGATTGCGACAGAAGCGGTGCGGAAGCAGCGGAAGGCGCTGTCGAAGACCTGTGCGCCCTGCAGCAGAAGATCTGCCTTCATAGGTAAGCTCCTAAGCGATCTTGTCGAGTCCCATCGTCTTGTCCACGACGATCATCACGATGATGGTGACACCCATAAGAGCGGTCGATAGGGCAGCCACAGTAGGATCGAAGTGGTACTCGACGTAGTTCAGCATTGCGATGGGAAGAAGCGTCGTGCCTGGACCGGACAGAAAGACCGACAACGGGACATTGTTGAAGGAATTGATCACAGACAGGATGCAGGCAGCAAGCATGCCCGACTTGATGTTGGGAAGCACGATGCCGGTGAGCATCTGCGTCCTTGTGGCGCCAAGCGAGAGAGCCGCCTCCTCGACAGAGACATCCACATTCTGGAGGGCAGAGGCGACATTGCGCATCACATAGGGGATGCACAGGAGCGTATGTCCGACAAGGAGGCTTGCAAAGATTGGAAGGCTGAACAGGACCACGATGTAGCGCATGAGGACAAAGCCCATTACGATGCCGGGGATAAGGACAGGCGACTGGAAGATGACATTGATGGCAGCCTTGCCCGGGAATTCATGGCGGCTATAGGCATAGGCGGCAGGCACGCCGATTGCAAGGGCAAGCACGGTCGCAAGCGCTGCAATCTCGAGGCTCATGACGCAGGCAGGGACGAAGTCTCCCACCTTGAACATGTGGAAGAACCACTTCGTCGTGAAGCCCGTAATCGGGAACTGCAGGTACTCCTCCTTGCCGAACGAAGAGACAGCGATGACCACAAGCGGGCCTACCAGGAAGAGGTAGACCAGAGCGGTCAGGATGGCAACAAGAGTATGGTTTGTGCGGCGCTTCATGCTTCTCCCCTGCAAAGGCGTGCAATGACCTCCCGGCGCCCCTGCGAGGCGCCGGGAGCACGGTGCGTGCTAGGCGTTCGTGTTGAGCTGGTTGTTCCACATGCTCTGCCACGTCGCCTTGTTCTCGATCAGCAGCTCGAGGTCCGGCAGCTGGATGGAGTTCACGACATCCTCGCCGCAGGTCATGCCCTTGGCCTCGTCCTCGGTGAGCTCGACATCCGGACGCGACGGCGCGTCGCCCGTCTGCGCATTGCGGGTCTGCTCGTCCTTGTCGAGGGTGTAGTTGATGAAGGCCTTGGCAAGATCGGCATTGGCGCTCTTTGCGCAGACATCGGTGACGTTCGTGGAACCCCAGGTGCCCTCGGTCGGATCGACCCAGACGAAGTCGTCGGATGCCTCCTGAATCGTCAGCGACGAGAAGTCGAGGATGACGGCACAGGAGACCTCGCCCTGATTGAACATGTTCACGACGTCGGAGGACTTGGTGTAGATCTTCACGAGGTTCGGCTTGAGCTCGGCAAGCTTGTCCATGGCAGCCTGGGCGTTGTCGGCCGTGAGCTCCTGGCCAAGCTGGCCGGCCGCGATGTTCAGCATCCACGGGCCTGCCGTCGTGGAGAAGTCGGGAATTGTAAGCTTTCCGGCAAGGTCGGACCTCCACAGATCTGCCCAGGACGTGATCGGCTCGGTGATGACGGACTTGTCATAGACGATGCCGAGACGGGTGAAGGTATAGGCCGGACCATAGCCTTCGCCGTTGGGCGTCTTTGCCTTGTCGTAGAGCGAATCATAGTTCGAAAGATCGCTCGGAGAGATCTTGGCAACGAGGCCGGCATCGATTGCCTGCTGCATGTAGTAGTCGGAGAGCTGGATGATATCGTAGGACTCCGGCTTCTGCTGGATCTTGGCAAGGCGGTCGCCGTTGTTGCCCTCCTCGACCGTGATCGTGCAGTTGAAGGCCTTCTCGAAGGGCTCGAAGACAAGCTCGCGCTTCTGGTCGGAGTTGAAGCCCCAGGTAGAGATCACCAGCTGGGCACCATTGGAATCGTAGGCGCCCTCGATCGTGGCATCCGTGCCCTTCGAGCTGGCATCGGAATCAGAGTCCGTATCGCAGCCGGAGAGCGCAAGCGCAGAGCCTGCCAGAGCCGCAAGGCCGAACATCGAGCGACGGGTCACCTGCGGATTCAGATTGTTGCTGTTCATTGTGTGCGGCATCCTTTCGTTTCCCTTGTCAGACCGGAAGCCTTCTCCCCTTTTAGTGCTGCGGCTTCCGGATAAGAGCCATGCGTTCAGGCGGCAGCACGAGCGTCACCTTGTCCCCTACCTTGCCAGAGCCGTCCTCGACCCGGGCGACGAGCGTGCCGAGCGGCGTCGTGATGTTGTACTGATAGCGCCTGCCCAGGTAGGTCTTGACATCGATCGTGCCCGGAACAGAGTTTTTGGCCTGCGTGCCCCAGGACGCAAGTTCCACATCGTCCGAGCGCAGATAGGCAAGCGCTTCCGGAGCATCGAGCGTCTCTGCGGCCTCGATCTTCGTGCCGTCCTTGGCCTTCCAGAACCCGTCCTCACATACCAGCTCGATGCGGTTGTCGAAGCCGACGAAGTTCATGACAAACTCGGTCTTCGGGTGCTGGTAGATGCGCTGCGGATCGTCCATCTGCTCGATGACGCCGTTGTTCATGATCGCGACCTCATCGGAGATAGCGAAGCACTCCTCCTGGTCATGCGTCACGTAGATGGTCGTGATGCCCAGCTCCTGCTGGATGCGGCGAATCTCGACACGCATCTTCACACGGAGCTTTGCATCGAGGTTCGAGAGCGGCTCATCCATCAGAAGCAGGTCCGGCTTGATGACAAGAGCACGGGCAAGGGCGACACGCTGGCGCTGGCCGCCGGAAAGCTCGCGCGGATAGCGCTTCTCGAGCCCTTCGAGATCGACCGTCTCGAGCATCTCGGGGACGCGCTTGGCAATCTCTGCCTTGCCGACGCTGCGCATCTTGAGGCCATAGGCCACATTGTCGAAGATCGTCATATGCGGGAAGAGCGCATAGCTCTGGAACACGAAGCCGAAGTTGCGCTTGTTGGGAGGGGTGCGGGTGATGTTCTTGCCGTCGAAGAGCACCTCGCCCGTCCGGGGCTCAGAAAAGCCTGCGATAAGGCGCAGCGTCGTGGTCTTGCCGCAGCCCGAAGGCCCCAGCAAAGAAACGAGCTTTCCCTTCTCGATTGCGATGTTGTAGTGCTTCAGGATCATGTTGTCGCCGTAGCCGGCTGTGACATCCTTGAGTTCCAGAAGTGCCATGGGTCTCCCTAAACGTCCGAGAAATCTTGCTCCGAAAGCTGCAGCATCAGGCTGCTGCCGGATTGACCTTGCGCGCAAGCTTGCCGATAAGAAGCGTTGCGACGACCGCGATCACGATCATGATGATTGCGACCACGGAGGCTGCGGTCCAGTCGTTGAGCGAAAGGCCGTCCTGATAAATCAGCGTCGCCAGCATGCGCGTATCAGAACCGCCGAGGAGCTGAGGTGTCGTATAGGCAGTGAGGCTGCCGCAGAAGACAAGCACGGAGCCCGTGATGAGGCCCGGCACCGAAAGCGGGAACATGATGCGCCAGAAGCTCGTGGTACGGCTTGCGCCGAGGCTGTTCGATGCAAGCATCAGGTCTTCGTCGATGTTCTCCATCACACCCACCGTCGAGATAATCATCAGCGGAAGGAAAAGCTGCACCAGGCCCACAACGATGGAGAACTCGTTGTAGAGCATAGGAATAGGCGAAGAGATGATGCCAAGAGACTGCAGAAGCGTGTTGGCCGTGCCCTTCTTGCCGAGAAGCACCATCCAGCTGAAGGAGCGCACAACCGGGCTTGTCATGAGCGGAAACAGCGTCATCGCAATGAAGAGGCTCTTCTTCTTCGCAACGCGTGCCACATAGTAGGCTGCCGGAAAGCCGAGCAGGATGCAGATGGCAACCGTGATCAGGGAAAGCCTGATGGTGCGCCAGAAGACCTGCTGGAAATAGGTGTCGGCAAGTGTCTGCCAATACCCGTCCAGCGAGAAGGCACCCGTACCGGTGACAGTCGATATGAAGGTGGCGAACATGGGAATGAGCAGGAAGAGCGTAATGAAGGCCGCACAGGGCAGCATGAGTGCATAAGCGAACAGACGCTTATTCTGCATATGAGCCCCTTGGCGCCGACAGGCGCAGTCAAGATGAAACCGTTCGCATGCCAGTCTAGAGCGCAGATGCGGCTTTTGGCAGAGCAGCCATAAAACTCCATCTGAATCTGCCCCGTGTCATGATCTTGTAACAATGTGAACAGCGCTTCAGCACGGTTTTCTCATCACCGCCTGCATCCGTGTGCATCCTATGCATATGCCATATAAACACATACATATACGCCGCCCGGGTATACCTGCTGCAGCAGACACCGGAGCAGATGCTCCTTGAGAGATTGGATATGCCATGTTCCGCCACGGAACCCATGTCGTGAAGGGATACCGCACCCAGGACGGCGCCGGCGTGAGCCTCGTACGCGTGCTCGGAGCCGAGACTGCAGCCGCCTTCGACCCCTTCCTGATGCTCGATTCGTTCGACAGCACCGACCCCCATGCCTATACGGCAGGATTTCCCCTGCACCCCCACCGCGGCATCGAGACCGTGACCTATCTGGCAGAAGGCGCCATCCAGCACCGCGATACGATGGGATTCTCCGACACGATCGGCGCCGGCGAGGTGCAGTGGATGTGCGCGGGATCGGGCATCGAGCACGAAGAGCAGATCCCGCCTGCCAAGCGCCTGCTCGGCATCCAGCTATGGCTGAACCTGCCAAAGAAGGACAAGATGGCACATCCCTTCTACCATGCCATCCACGCAGGAGACATCGAGGAGGTCCGCCCGGCAGAAGGCGTGACGCTGAGGCTTCTTGCCGGCAGCTACGAAGATCCTGCGGGCACGCAGCACAAGGGCTTCGAAGGCCAGCACCTGCCGCTCGACTTCTACGAGATCGCACTCGATCCGGGGACCAAGCTTAACGTACCCGTGAACGAAGATGCGAGCGTCATGGCATTCACGCTCGAAGGCAGCGCCACCATAGGAGGCCTTCCCCTTGGTGCCAAGACCGCCATCAAGCTCGAGGAGGGAGACAGGGTGAAGATCGAAGCAGACGTCGATGCCCCTTCTCATGTCCTCTTTCTGAGCTCTGTGGCTCTGCATGAGCCGATCGCCTGGGGCGGCCCCATTGTCATGAACACAGAAGAGGAGCTCCTCGCTGCCTTCCGGGAGATCGAGCAGGGCACCTTCCAGAAGGAGCAGCTAGAGCACTGATCTGCCGATGCGGCAGCCTTTCCAAGGGACTTTTCTGGCATGGCACAGCTTTTCTGGCTGCAGCCGGCAGCACGCTGCTGCCGGCTGAAGGACCTGGAACCTCTCTTGCCATGCACTATCTGCTGCTACGCCGTCTCAAGAGCGAAAAGGCGCCGTGAAGGGCTGTAATGCCCGATGCTGCAAGGCTGGCCACCGAAGCGATGCCGGACATGCCGCCCGTCTCGGGAAGTGCCGATGTTTCCCCTGCCGGCAGCAGTGACAGGCACATACGGAACGCTCTTCAGTTTTGCAGATGTCCTGATTGCCGCTCCCATGCTCGGAATCCTGATTGCAGGATCAGGCCGAAGAAGCAAATAGCCGCCCCGCATAAGCGGAAACGGCCACTCGTCAACATTTCCGAAAGAGATGGAGCGGCCTTCTTCCCGCCAACCCGGGGCGCCGCCTGCTCTGCATTGCAGCGCCTTCCTCCCCTCTTCCGCAAGAGGTTCCCATAAGAACCGAGAGCTCCGCCAGGACGCCTCTCGCATACATCCGGACAGGTATGGCCATGCCGTGGCACAGTGATATCAGAGCAGCAATGACGCTACTGCCACCGGAAGGGATGACCTGGCTCCTGACGAGGGCTTTCCGAGCCTGCCTTCGCCGCGTCGAGGCTTGCAGACAGCCAATCAGAGAGGTGCTGGAGCGAAGGCGTTCCATAAGGGACAGCGCGGATGCCAACGACAAGCTGTCCTTCGCTGTCGCAGCAATGTTATGTGCCACCGCTTCGCTGGCTCTCCCGCGATCCGGCAGGATGCATCAAAGGGGAGCTCATACGGAAAGAGAGCAAGGCCGCTGGGCACGCAGCTCCACGATGACATCCAGCAGCACGCTATGGCCAGGATCCCTCTTGATTCCGTCGTGTCCATCCCCTATGATAGCAGTATAGAACACGCGTTCGTCTTTGCGGGCAGGCCGAAGCTCCTGGCTGCAGGGGCGGCATGGTGCAAGGCAGGCGGCGGACCGTCTCCGAATCCGGGAGACGAAGATGAAAGAAGTTCACGATGTTCTTGGAATTCTGATTCCTGCAGCCCAGCTTGCCCTGTCGACCCTCCGCTTATGAGGAGGCGAAAAAGATGAAGCCCCCGCGCAGATAGCGCAGGAGCTTTGAAAGAACCCTAACGATTCTGTCAGGGATTCGGGGACGGGGCGAATCCGTCCGCCTGTCTTGCATTGTACCGCCGGAAGATGCCGGCAATCAAGAGGATGCAAAGCATGGGCGCCGCAGCCAGCTTCTGGCCTGTTGAAAACGGAGTGCAGCGCTGCCAGAAGAGGCAACGCTTCCGGATGCCCTGGCATCAGCCTGCCGGATAGTCTTCCTTCGAGACATCGATGTCGACTCCGCGCACATGATAGATGAGGTTTCCGACCTTTGCACCCTCCACGTAATCCTTTGCGACGAACTGGTACTTCGGATAGAAGAGCGGAAGCACGGCGTAGTCCTGCCTCGTCACGATATCGTCCACTTCCCTGTACACATCTGCCCGTGCCTCCTCGTCGGTCGATGCCCGGGCGGCAACCAGGAGCTCGTCTACATGGGCATTGCTGCAGAAGGAGGAGTTCTTCTGTGCTGTCGTGCTCAAGAAGTAGGTATACATGTTGTTGTCGCCATCTGCGTAGGCAGGGAACCATCCCAGAAGCGTCATCTGCAGATTGCCCGCTGCCCTGTCCTGCGCCCAGACACCGTTGTCGACGGTGCTCACCTCGCAGCTGATGTCTGCCTTCGACCAGAAGTCCTGGAGGGCGACAGCGACATTCTGGTCCTGGGCTCTCACCTGAAGCGAAAGGGCAGGTGACTCTCCCTTCTCCTCTATGATCTCTGCCGCCTCGTCAGGATTGTAGGCAAAGACCGGCGCGCCGTCGTCGAAGCTCGGCTCCTGCGGTATCAGGAAGCCGCTTGCCGGCCTGCCGGCACCTGAGAGCACGGTCGCGACAAGCGTATCGCGGTCGATTGCCAAAGACGGTGCCCGACGGATATCGACATCCTCGAGGCCCTTCCTCTCGCTCAGGTCGAGCGCCACGAAATAGGTACCCAAGGTGTCATAGGAGACGATCAGATCCTGGACATCAGGATCTTTCTGATAGGTTGCCAGAAGCGACCCGTCCAGATCGCACCAGTCGATGTCTCCGTTCTTGAATGAGGGCATCTTGGTGTTGACATCATCGAAATAGCGGTAGCGCACTTCGTCGAGCGGAGGCTTCCCTCCATGGTAGGAGTCATTCCGCACGAGCACGACCTCGGTCGTATCATCGTTGCTTTCCATCTTGTAGGGACCGGTGCCGATATAGTCCGTGCCGCTGCACCCAAGCATTCCCTGACGCAGTGCAGGCACCGCGCGGGAAGATCTGGGCATAGGAGGAGCCGAGGTTCTTCACGAAGCAGGCATAGGGCTCTGTCAGACGCCTGCCATGCCTTTGGGACACCGGAGAAGGCAGGAGCACAGACAGCAGCCAGAGTACTGACGGCATCGATTGCTGGCACTGCTTTGGGGGCAGCGCCATGCGCTTTTGGCAGGCACGGTGCACAGGGCGCAGCAGCGCCTTCGATATCTGTTATACCTGTTTGCAGTCCATCTGCTCCCAATATGGTCAGTATTCCTGGACATTGCTGACCGCTCACGGCCATTTTCCAGCCGTTTGCCGCGATACTGTTATAACAGTTTGGTCAATTTTCCTCCGCTTTACGTTATCGTGCCGATCCCTTGATTCCGGTTTACTTAAGGCTGTCAGCACACAGGGGAAGGCACGATGCCTTCTGGGAGAAAGGATGCGACGTGGCAAAGGATTACAAGGCTCTCGCAGCGTCTGTGATAGACGAGGTCGGCGGAAAGGACAATATCGTCTCCGTGACGCACTGCGTCACCCGCCTGCGCTTCGTCCTCAAGGATGAGTCCAAGGCAGACGATACTTCCGTCAAGAAGATTGCCGGCGTGATCGATATCGTGCACGGCAATGGCCAGTACCAGGTCGTGATTGGCACCGATGTCGAAAATGCATACGATGCTGCCATCGCCGAGCTCGGTTCGGCCTTTGCCGGCGGCGAGGTCCCCGCAGACGATGAGCAGAAGAAGGGCAATGTCTTCGACCGCTTCTCCGAGACGGTCTCCGGCATCTTCTTCCCCTTCATGGGCGGCTTCATCGCGTCCGGCATGCTCAAGGCGCTCCTGATCATGCTCTCCAACTTCATCCCCGGCTTCAGCCAGACCGGTGCCTACACGGTCCTGTATGCCGGTGCCGACGGCTTCATGCAGTTCCTTCCCTTCGTCCTGGCCGTCTCGGCTGCAGAGAAGTTCAAGACGAACAAGTATGTGGCGCTCGCAGTCGTGTTCCCGATGCTCTACTCCACGATCACCGCAGCCTACGCCGCGCATACGCCGCTCGACTTCTTCGGCATCCCGGTGACCTTGGTCTCCTATGCCTCTTCCGTCATCCCGCCGGTCATCATGACCTGGCTGCTCGCGAAGCTCGAGAAGTTCCTCAAGGGCCACATGAACCAGACGCTGTTCTCGCTCTTCGGCTACATGATCTGCCTGATCGTCCTGGTGCCTGTCGAGCTCATCTGCGTCGGCCCGATCTTCCAGATTGTTGGCGTCTTCATCGCCGATGCGATCCTGGCTGTCTACAATGTCGCCCCGATCGTCGCCGGCATGGTCTTCGCGGGCCTCTGGCCGATCCTCATCATCTTCGGCGCCCATGCCGCCTTCACGCCGATCGTCCTCAACAATATGGCCACGCTTGGCTATGACTGGCTCTCCCCGCTCTCCTGGGGCTGCAACTTTGCAATGGCCGGTGCCTGCCTCGGTGTCTTCCTGAAGACCAAGAACCTCAAGCTCAAGGAGCTTGCCGGCCCGAACTGGATCACGGCGCTTCTTGCCGGCGTGACCGAGCCTGCCATCTACGGCGTGAACCTCAAGTTCAAGAAGCCCTTTGTCATTGCCTGCATCGCCTCTGCTGCCGCTTCCGTGCCCATCGCCGTGGCAGGGCTTCAGCGCACGGCCTTCATCGGCGTGAACCTGATCACGATGCCGGCACTGTTCTTCTTCCCCGGCGGTTGGGCCGCCCCGATCTGCGCAGCCATCGGCTTTGTCGGCGCAGCTGTGGGCACCTACCTCTTCGGCTTCGACGATTCGATGATCACGGATCCGGCACTGCTCGAGGACTAGCTTCGCCCCCATTTCCTGCCTGGCAGCAAACCTGTGTTGCTGCCAGGCTTCTGCTATCTGTTCTGAGCCTGCTCGAGGCAGTGCTGGCGCCAGGCACCCGGAAGCATGCCGCACTCGCGCTCGAAGATCTTGTAGAAGTAGCTCATGTTCTGATAGCCGACTTCTGATGCCACATCCGCAATGGAAGACGTGCCTCCTGCAATCAGGCGCTCGGCGACCATGATGCGCTGCTTCTGGACCAGCTCCTTGAAGGTTTGGCCGCACTCGGATCTGAGCATCTTCGTGATATAGCTTGTGCTCATGCCGAGCTCGCGGGCACATCCGGAAAGCGTGCAGGTCCGAAAGTTGGCCTCTATGTAGCGCAGCACATCGAGCGCCGGACTCGCAATCGGCGCTGTCCCTGAGCTGGCATTCTGCTCGCAGACGTTCACGAGCTCTGCAAGCACGAGCGTCAGCAGCGCATCTGCCATCTCCTCCGAACGCGGCGAAGGATCGAATGCCTCGCAGAGGAGCTCGTTCATGAAGAGCGGAAGGCGGCGGCTTTCCTGGGAAGGAAACAGGATGAAGCTGTCATGCGCTGCCCCTTTCGAGATCGAGCGCACGAAGAAGGAGGTCACGATGCTGTCCGAGTCGAACCTGCTGAAGAAGCTCGTATCGAAGTAGCGCTTGTCGATCTGGACATTCACGAGGATGTCGTCTTCGGAAAGCGGCTGTATCGTGTGGACAGTGTCGGAGTCGACGAGCAGCACCTGCCCTTTCGCCACGTCGAGTATCCCGTCGTTCACGACCTCGAGGCAATGCCCGCCGTACATGTAGGCAAGCTCGACGAAGTCATGCATGTGCAGCGGATAGTTCCGGAAACGGGAGTGGCGCTTGGCACGGATGAACGCAGACGGGATGCCGAAAGTCCCCGGCTTTCCCGCATGGAAGCGCGAGAGCATGACCTGCCGGCCTCCGACGTCCACGAACCTGCGCTGCTCGGGCGCAGGGGCAGCTCCTTCGCGGTAGAGCCGCTCATGGTCGGAAAGCGTCCTCAGCTGCCTGTCGAGCTCTTCGGGCGTCACGGCTCCACCATACCTTTCCGAGAAGGGACCTGATGCGGAACAGCCATGACCGGATGCGCATATCCTGGCCCTGCGTCAAGCCATCAAGATCCAATCTGCAATACTTGCCTCATACTACCTCAGGCCACACCCGCTCACGCCACGGACCAGGGCCTGTACAACAAGAAAGGTTCCGAAATGTCTTTTGCATCGCTCTATCCGCGCATCACGCGCACCCGCCGCATCGAGGACCTCTCGGGCGTCTGGGACTTCCAGTTCGATCCCGAGCGCCAGGGAGTCTCCCAGGGGTGGGCCACAGGCCTCCCCGACCCTATCGAGATGCCGGTGCCTGCCAGCTTCAACGACATCTTCACCGACAAGGCAAGCCGCGAGTACTACGGCGACTTCTGGTATCTCAGGAAGGTCTTCATCCCCGGCGAGTGGCAGGACAAGGAGCTCGATATCCGCTTCGATGCCGCGACGCACCGTGCACGGGTCTTCGTGAACGGAGACGAGGTCACCTCCCACGAAGGGGGCTTCACGCCCTTCGTGGCCCATCTCAACGGACACGTGCGGTTCAACGACTGGAACACGGTTGCCGTCCTTGTCAACAACGAGCTCACCGAACATACCATCCCCTGTGGCGGCACAGCGACGCTGTGCGATGGCACAAAGATCTGCGCGCCCTACTTCGACTTCTTCAACTACAGCGGCCTGAACCGCACGGTACGCCTGCTTGCCACCCCGAAGGAGCGCATCGAGGACTTTGCGGTCACGACCCAGATCGTGCCCCAGGCAGATGGTGGCTCCACGGCCCGCGTCAGCTACACGCTACGTACCACAGGCACCCACCGCGTCGAGGTGCATGTCCTCGACGAGAATGGAGACGAGGTCGCTTCGGCCGCAGGCTCTGCCGGTATGATCGAGATCGAATCTGCCCATCTCTGGAATCTGCGCGCTGCCTATCTCTACACCTTCCGCACACAGATCTGGGACGATGACACGCTCGTCGACGAGTGGTACGACGAGATCGGACTCAGGACCGTCGAGATCTCGCACCGCCAGATCCTCGTCAATGGCCATCCGGTCTACCTCAAAGGCTTCGGGCGCCACGAGGATTCGCCGGTCCATGGCAGGGGCACGGATCCTGTCGTGAATCACCGCGACTTCGAGCTCCTGAAGTGGATGGGCGCAAACTCCTTCCGCACGAGCCACTACCCCTATGCGGAGGAGCAGCTCTACGAAGCCGACCGTGAAGGCTTCTTCGTTATCGACGAGGTAGCCGCTGTCGGCATGCTGCGCTCGACCAAGAACTTCGCCGATGCCACAACCAAGGCGCAGGGCGCCACCTTCTTCGACGATCCTGCCGTGCAGGAAAAGACCCTGCCGGCACATCTTGCGGCTGTGGAAGAGCTCATCGAGCGCGACAAGCGCCATGCAAGCGTCTGTGCCTGGTCGCTCTTCAACGAGCCCGACTTCTCCTCCGAGGCAGCCGTCCCCTACGCCGAGAAGGTCTTTGCCCGGGCCCAGGAGCTCGACCCGCAGAAGCGTCCGCGCAGCTACACGAATGTCACCCGGTGCCGTGCCGGCATCGACAAATGCACCCATCTTGCCGACTTCATGATGCTCAACCGCTATGACGGGTGGTATGTATCGGGCGGCCCGCGCATCCAGGATGCCGAGCAGATCCTTATAGAGGAGCTCCACAAGTGGGAGGAGCTCGAGCCTGACAAGCCCTTCATGTTCACCGAGTACGGCACCGATACCATGGCGGGAGTGCACAAGCTGCCGAGCGTCATGTGGAGCGAGGAGTACCAGCTCGAGTTCTTCGAGGTCCAGCACAGGATCTTCGACTCCTTCGACTGGATCTGCGGAGAGCAGCCCTGGAACCTCTGCGACTTCCAGACCACCGAGGGCATCATGAGAGTCGATGGCAACAGGAAGGGCGCCTTCACCCGCGACCGCCAGCCCAAGGCCGTCGCCTTCCTTCTGAGGAAGCGCTGGCTCGCAAAGCCCGACTACTCGGATGGCTTCGTTCCCGAGCGCTGAGAGAGCTGCTGCAGCGTGATGCTTCCAAGGAGCCCTGCTGGCCCATGCCGGCAGGGCTCCTTGTCCTGTCCTTGGCCAGGAGCTCCGCGCGCCCGCACAGAGGCTCCCTGTGTCCTGCTCTGCGTGTTTATTAAACCGTTTTGCCACGAGCCCGATGAGACGCATAGGCATCCTTTCTGCATAACACGTGGCCGATACCAAACTTTCCAGGCAATTTCTCCGGAACAGCCATTTGCTCTCTTGCAAGTTCGCAAAACTGGTTTACTATCAGAATTGCACAGCAGGAACGCTGATATGAGACCTCTAGGAGGATATGGATGGAAGAGAGATTCGACCCCCAGAAGAGCTTCTCCCTCGAGGGGAAGCTTGCCCTCGTGACCGGTGCCACCTACGGCATCGGCTTTGCCATCGCGACGGCGCTTGCACAGGCTGGCGCCAAGATCGCCTTCAATGACCGCCGCCAAGAGCGCATCGACGAGGCAGAGAAGAGGTATAAGGAGCTCGGCATCACAGCCCATGGCTTCGTGGCCGATGTCACGGTCGAGGAGCAGGTCAAGGGCCTCATGGACAAGATCTTTGAGACCTTCGGCACAACACCTGACATCCTCGTGAACAATGCCGGCATCATCAAGCGCATCCCGATGCTCGACATGCCTGTCGAGGACTACCGCCAGGTCGTCGATATCGACCTCGTCGGCCCCTTCATCATGGCAAAGGCATGCATCCCGGGCATGATCGAGAAGGGCCATGGCAAGATCATCAACATCTGCTCGATGATGAGCGAGCTGGGACGTGAGACCATCGCCGGCTACACGGCAGCCAAGGGCGGCCTCAAGATGCTCACGAAGAACATCTGCTCCGAGTTCGGCGGCGCGAACATCCAGTGCAACGGCATTGGCCCGGGCTACATCGCAACACCGCAGACCGCCCCACTGCGCGAGATCCAGCCTGATGGCTCCCGCCACCCGTTCGACCAGTTCATCTGTGCCAAGACGCCGGCAGGACGCTGGGGCACGCCCGAGGACCTCAAGGGCCCGGCTGTGTTCCTTGCTTCCGATGCCTCGAACTTCGTGAACGGCCACATCCTCTATGTGGATGGCGGCATCCTTGCCTACATCGGCAAGCAGCCGCAGTAGCACCAAGAGACAGGCGTCTCTTCTCCTTGGCGCCTGTCTTCCCCCGAGAATACCCCTTCAGTATGAAAGGCACACCATCATGAGAATTGCCCTTATCAACGAGAACAGCCAGGCAGCAAAGAATGCAATGATCGAGAAGGCACTGCGCAAGGTCACAGAGCCCATGGGACATAAGGTCTTCAACTACGGCATGTATGCCGCAGACGACGCTGCCCAGCTCACCTATGTCCAGAACGGCATCCTTGCCGCAACGCTTCTGAACGGCAAGGCAGCAGACTATGTGGTCACCGGCTGCGGCACCGGCGAGGGCGCCATGCTCGCGCTCAACTCCTTCCCCGGCGTCATCTGCGGACATGTGGAGGATCCTCTCGACGCCTACACCTTCGCCCAGATCAATGACGGCAACGCTGTAGCCATGCCCTTTGCCCTGAAGAACGGCTGGGGCCAGGAGCTCAACCTCGAGTACACGTTCGAGAAGCTCTTCGGTTTCGGCTCCGGCAATGGCTATCCGGCAGAGCGCGTCGAGCCCGAGCAGCGCAACAAGAAGATCCTCGATGCAGTGCGCGCCACGAACTTCCGCCCGTTCCCGGAGCTCCTGCGCGACCTCGACCGCGACCTCGTGAAGGGCGCCTTCGCAGGCGAGCACTTCCAGGAGTACTTCTTCGCCGAGGCAACGGATGACGAGGTCATTGCTGCCGTCAAGGAGATCCTTGCCTAGCAGCTGCTGCAGAGCATCATCCATGGGACACGGGGAAGCAGGCCTTTTCCGTGTCCCATGCTATTATTGGTTTACTAAACCCTCTTCATCCCGAGGAAGCATCATGCCAGCCACCAAGAAGCGTGTCACGATCAACGAGATTGCCCGCCTTGCCGGAACCTCGAAAACGACGGTCTCCTTCTATCTCAATGGGCACACCGACCGCATGTCAAAGGAGACCCATGACCGGATCGGCCAGGTCATCCGCGAGACCGGCTATGAGCCGAGCCCCTTGGCGCGCAGCATGAATGCCAAGCAGACCTATCTGATAGGCGTCGTCGTCGGCGACATCGCGAACCACTTCTCGAACCAGATTGTGAAGGGCATCGACTCGGTGGCAAGCGAGGCAGGATACCGTCTTCTTATCTCGAGCTCGAATTTCGACCGCGACAACGAGCATGCCCTGATCGACCGCCTCATCTCGGTCGGGGTGGATGGCTTCATCGTGCAGCCGACCGCACGCTTCCGCGAAGTGGCAGAGGCGATCGGAAGCTCCGGCAAGAAGCTCGTCTTCTTCGACTCCAAGTACTATGACTACACGGCAAGCTGGGTGAAGACGGACAATTACGAAGCCACGAAGCGGGCCCTCTCAGAGGTCCTTGCCAAGGGCTATGGGCGCGTGCTCGTCGTGGCGGCAGAGCCGCAGCTTCTGAGCTCGAGGACCGAACGCCTCCAGGGCACGACCGATACGATCGAAGCTCTGGGCCTTCCCTCCGAGCATTTCGTGATTCCCGACAAGGGCGTGCCGGTAGAGGAGCTCACGCAATGGCTGCATGAGCAGCTCGACGAATGCGCGGTTCCGACCCTGGTCTTTGCTCCGAACTGCTGGGCCCTGCCCGACATCTATGTCGCTATGAGCGACTTCTATGGACGCATGCCGGAAGAGGTAGGCCTTCTGGGCTTCGACAACACCGACTGGGCAGAAGTCGCCTCCCCATCCGTTTCTGTCATTGCCCAGCCTGCCTTTGAAGAGGGCGTCGAGGCGGCAAAGATTCTCCTCGACCTCATCAGCGGCGCCGGCAAGATAGATCCTCACCAGGTCCTTCCCTGCACCGTGCAATGGGGACAGAGCACTTTGTAGTCCAATTGCCAGACTATCCATGAAGCAGCCTCCTCTCCCTTCAGGAAAGGAGGCTGCTTCATTTTCTCACAGGCCTCTGAGTACCAGGTCAGCGAGCGCACACGAGCGTTGTTCATCCATCCTTTCCAAGTTCAGCTATCGGCAGAAAGCAAGAGATGTTGGCTTGCATATCTTTGAAATCTTGGATTTTTGCAATCTATCGGGCATATAAATTTAGGATTTTTGTCATATACTCAGATTCAAATTTACGCATTTGTGTCTTACGAAGCGGAGAAGCAGGATGCTCAAAAGGAAAGCCTATAGGCTCTTCGAAAGCTGGCTCGAAGCACCTTCCATGAAAGCGCTTCTTGTCATGGGTGCACGCCAGGTTGGCAAGAGCTATCTGGTTGATGCCTTCTGCAGCGACCATTTCGAGAATGTCGTGAAATTCGACCTAATCGAGGATGCTAGTATACGAGACTCGTTCTCCGCCGCCAAGAGTGCGGACGATCTCGAGCTGCGCATGTCCGTAGCTGCAACGTCTCCTCTCGTGCCGAACAAGACTGCCATCATCATCGACGAGGTGCAGGAATGCCCCAATATCGTCACCTATATCAAATATCTGGTTCAGAAAGGCACATATCGGTTCATACTCACCGGTTCCCTCCTCGGCGTGCGCCTCGATTCGATCGATTCCCTGCCCGTCGGCTATGTCACGAAGGTGCAGATGTATCCTCTCGATTTCGAGGAATTCTGCTGGGCCAATGGTCTCAATGAAGCGGTATATCAGCAGGCCGTTCAATGCTTCGAGGAAAGACGTGCTCTGCCTGAATTCCTCTACACAAGGCTGCTCGATCTCTTCCACCGCTACCTTATGGTCGGCGGAATGCCTGATGCCGTGAATGCTTTCCTTGCTACCAACAATATTGACTCGGTCAGGACTGTACAGCAGGACCTGCATGGCCTCTACCGTCTCGATATCACGAAGTATGCACCACCCGAGCTGCGTCTGACCATTCGAGAAATTTATGACCTGATTCCAAGCCAGGCCCTCTCCAAGACGCGCCGTTTCAATTTCGGCTCCATACAAGGCATCAAACGATTCACGCAGGTCGAAAATCAGTTTCTCTGGCTTGTACAGGCGGGCGTCGCCTTGGCAGTCTACAATGTCGTCGCTCCATCCGCACCGCTTTTGGCTTACGAAGAGCGCAACAAATTCAAGCTCTTCTACCTTGATGCCGGAATGCTTGCTGCAGCATTGCCGAAGAGCAGCTATCAGGGCCTGCTTGATGGGAAGGCAACTGTCAACATGGGCGCTGCCTATGAAGCATTCGCGGCACAGGAGCTGGCAGCGCATGGATTCTCGCTACGCTATTTCACATCCAAGAAAATTGGAGAGCTCGACTTCCTGGCAGAGCACCAGGATGGCGCAATCGATGCGCTTGAAATAAAGTCAGGCGGATCGTACATGACTCATTCGGCGCTTGACCATGCACTCGAAGTGCCTGAGTATTCGATCGACAACGCCTACGTCTTTGCAGAATCGAATATCTTCGAGAAAGATAGCGTGCTCTATGTACCTATATTCCTTCTCGGTGCGCTTCAGTACGAATCCTAAACGGGATGAAATCTATTCGCATCTTTTAACTGACGCAAAGCTGCAAAGCAAACCTCCGGCGGAAAACTTTCAACAGACACATTGAGGCAGCAAAGATTCTCATCGACCTCATCAGCGGCGCCGGCAAGATAGATCCGCACCAGGTCCTCCCCTGCACCGTGAAATGGGGACAGAGCACCCTGTAGTCATAGTCTCGCTGATGCATCTGCAAATGCTCCGCTTCGCTTCTCTGCAAGCGGGGCATTCTCATGCCACAGCGCCAAATGCAGAAGGATGCTGCGACAGACGAAGTTTCTGATTACTGTCGAAATCAGCCTCTGAATATCTTGGAAAAGTGTCAGTTCTTGGCATTTGAAATCTCGAATCTGTCCAGCGCATCGTTCAGAAGAACGTGCCAGCCTATCCTGTCATTCTCGCCATGGCCCCAGCCTTCGCACTCGCCCTTCTGACCAGCGCATTGCATGCTATGAAGGTTTAGCCGACACCCTCATTCCACACGTTTCCGGACTCAACAGTCGCCTCCACGCCTTACATTCTGCTGCATGGCATGCAAACCAGCGTCACGAGCACATTCTCGCCAGCCACAACCTGATACCTGACCGCCGGAATGACTGACTCGGGATGGCTGATGTTCGTGTTTGCCTCTGCATGGATCATGGTCCGCTCTCCCCCGCACTTCAATGGCAGAGCCTGGCAGGCCGTGTCGATATCCTCCTGGCAAGCTCCTTGCCTGAGCAGCATCGGAAGAGCATATGCATCGTTCATTCGGTTTCGCGTGCATGCCGCACATTGTTCGTACGCATTCTGTGCAAGTAGCACGCATTCTTCGCACGAACGATGTGCAAGGCTTCCCCAGAAGGATGCAGGACCGCATCTGCAGGCAGGATCCCAGATACAGCCCTGTCCCCATCGATCAGGATGGACACATGACCGTATAGAAAGCATGCCGGGGCTGCCACAGCGGCAGCCCCGGCAGAAAAACAGAAGAACTGGGGTGGCTAGACGATATGTAGAGTGATCGGGACCTCACTCTGTGAAGCAGTGGCCATCGAGTGGCAGCATGGGTTAGGCTCGGTCCTGAAGGAGTCCGGCTTACCATATTCACAGGAGGTCCCGACCATGT
>Ga0214925_100343_pt1 | contig 27124 bp, 20 predicted proteins | sample Stichaenrichment_FD_168299 | JGI IMG/M metagenome (GOLD analysis project Ga0214925, IMG submission 168299) | Xylose enriched microbial communities from anaerobic bioreactor in Madison, Wisconsin, United States - 63SRT | ecosystem: Engineered > Bioreactor > Anaerobic > Unclassified | place: USA... | reverse complement strand
CATCTGCCAGTACCCGCTCAATGATCTTTACCTTTTCGGCAGGCTCAATCTTACTTTTTCTGGACATAGAAATACCCCCAAGTAGGTTTTATATTTCAATGTCCTACTTGGGGGTAGCATATCAAAAAGGGTGCGGTTTTTTTTATTGTATTTCATCGTTATTTTTATATTTTTTTCATAAATGGTTATGTCCTGTCAGGATTGAAAGTTTCTCTGTTGTGCTATAGTATGGATGCATAGGGGCAATGAGACGATTTTCCAGGGCTGATGTGAAAAGGAATAAATCTTATGCGAAAAAAAATGCTTTTTATTTATAATATGCATTCCGGAAAGGGAATGATCCGGGAGAAACTGTCAGATATCATTGACATTTTTACACAGGGTGGATTTGATGTGATTGCACATCCAACACAGTCAGTGGGGGATGCAACACAGTTTGTAAAAGAACACCTGGAGATGGCGGATTGTGTGGTATGCAGTGGCGGGGACGGCACACTGGATGAGGTGGTTGATGGCATCATGGACACGGCTCCAGGTTTCCCGGTCGGCTATATCCCGGCTGGAAGCACGAATGATTTTGCCAACAGCCTGGCCATTCCGAAGGATATGCTGCAGGCAGCGAGAGATATAGTGCTTGGAGACCTTTATCAATGTGATGTCGGTTCATTCAATGATAAGTATTTTACCTATGTCGCTGCGTTTGGAATGTTTACAAATGTCTCCTACGAAACAGATCAGAATCTGAAGAACAATCTTGGCCATTTTGCCTACCTCCTTCAGGCTGGCAAGGAGGTTTTCAATATCCCGAGCTACCATCTGATTATCAATGCTGATGGCAGAAGGATTGAGGGTAATTACACCTACGGAATGGTTACAAATACAAGGGTGGTTGGTGGCATGCGAAATATCACAGGCCCTGCGGTAGACATGAATGACGGCCTTTTCGAAGTGACGCTCGTACGTACACCGACTAATCCAATTGAAGTGAATGAAATAGTACAGAATCTCCTCAACATTGCAGACAATTCCTCCTCTCTGGTAGATAAGCTGAAGGCCAGGAGGATTATATTCGATTCTTCGGAGGAAATAGCCTGGACCCTCGATGGGGAGTATGGAGATGCTCACAACCACGTTGTAATTGAGAATCAGAAGAAAAAGCTGAATCTTTATCTGAACAGGCGGAATAAAAGCTATCCGGACCAGAATCACACGACGTAATAGTGCTGAAAATATAGTCAAATTTTGATATCTGTTTCGCAGGCTCTTGCATTGTTTTAAGCAATTAGTATATAATGATGGCGTTGTAAAAAGTTCACAGCAATAAGCTACAATAATCCTAAGGAGGATCTGATATGTTAGTGAATGCGGCTGAGATGCTTAAGAAGGCACAGGCTGGCCATTATGCAGTAGGTCAGTTCAATATTAATAACCTGGAGTGGACAAAGTCCATCCTTGAGACAGCACAGAAGCTGAACTCTCCGGTAATACTCGGTGTTTCGATGGGCGCAGGAAAATATATGACAGGATACAAGACCGTAGCAGCAATGGTAAAGGCTATGGACGAATCGCTTGGAATCACTGTTCCGGTTGCACTGCACCTGGATCATGGTGATTATGATGCCTGCTATGCCTGCATTAAGGCTGGATTTACTTCTATCATGTTTGACGGTTCTCATCTTCCGTTTGAAGAGAATTATGCCAAGACAACAGAGCTTGTTTCTGTATCCCACAAGCTTGGTCTTTCTATTGAGGCTGAGGTTGGCGCTATTGGCGGTGAAGAGGACGGTGTAGTCGGCATGGGCGAGTGCGCAGATCCCGACGAGTGCAAGAAGATTGCAGATCTTGGTGTGGATTTCCTTGCTGCCGGCATTGGCAATATTCATGGTGTATATCCGGCAAACTGGCCGGGACTTTCCTTTGATACGCTTGCTGCGATCAAGGCAAAGACCGGAGATATGCCGCTTGTACTTCACGGTGGCACAGGCATTCCGGATGACCAGATCACTAAGGCGATTTCTCTTGGCGTTTCAAAGATCAATGTAAATACTGAGTGCCAGCTTGTATTTGCTGAGGCTACCAGAAAATATATTGAAGCAGGAAAGGATCAGCAGGGTAAGGGCTTTGATCCCAGAAAACTTCTGAAGCCAGGTGCTGAAGCAATCTGCGCAAAGGTAGAAGAGAAGATGAAGCTCTTTGGCTCAGTTGATAAGGCCTGAGGCGGGCGGTCTTTCCGGCATTGACACAGTGAACCAGCTGCAGGAAAGTATTTTTTCTGCGGATTAATTCGAGTGGATGATCATAAAGGCTGTTGCACGAACTGTATACAGTGAATGATTGCAAAGAGGTGGTTATTGAGTACCGGGTATTTTTTCCGGATTTGCATTCGTTCCTGATCATGCATAGTGCGGCAGCCTTTTTGCGATGCAGGAAGCAGATATTGCAGAAATTAAGGAGGAATGAATGACAGTCGACTATAATCCCTATGTGAACCCAGCAGATATTTTTGGTGAGCTGGTTTTTAATGATGCATCCATGCAGGAACGTCTTCCCAAAAAGGTATATGCAAAGCTGAAGAAGATCATCAATGAGGGCGGAGACCTGGATCTGGATACTGCCGATGTAATTGCGCATGAGATGAAGGAATGGGCCATTGAGAAGGGAGCTACCCATTATACCCACTGGTTTCAGCCGTTAAATGGTCTTACAGCTGAGAAACATGATTCCTTTATCACTTCTCCGCTTCCCTCAGGCAAGACGTTGATGAGCTTTTCCGGCAAGGAGCTGATCAAGGGTGAGCCGGATGCTTCATCCTTCCCGTCCGGGGGTCTTCGCGCTACATTTGAGGCACGTGGTTATACCGCATGGGACTGCACCTCGCCTGCCTTCATCCGTCAGGATGCCGGTGGTGCTACGCTTTGTATACCGACGGCCTTCTGTTCCTACACAGGTGAGGCACTGGACCAGAAGACACCGCTTCTGCGTTCCATGCAGGTCATCAACCGTGAATCTATCCGTCTGCTGAGACTTTTTGGAAATACGACGTCTAAAAAGGTGACACCATCTGTAGGTGCAGAGCAGGAATATTTTATCGTTGATGAGAAAAAATATCTGCAGAGAAAGGACCTGATCTACACCGGGCGTACTCTGTTTGGCACAATGCCGGCAAAGGGACAGGAGATGGATGATCACTATTTTGGAATTATCCAGCCGCGGATTGCTGCTTTTATGAAGGATGTGGATATAGAGCTCTGGAAGATGGGTGTCACAGCAAAGACAGAGCACAATGAGGTTGCACCCGGACAGCATGAGCTGGCAGTGATCTATTCCGAGGCAAATGTTGCGACGGATGACAACCATCTGGTCATGCAGACCTTAAAGCGGGTAGCCAGAAAACATGGATTGAAATGTCTGCTGCATGAAAAGCCATTTGAAGGCGTAAATGGTTCCGGAAAACATGACAACTGGTCTCTTACGACAGATGACGGTATTAACCTTCTGGATCCTGGGAAGAAGCCTCATGAGAACAGTCAGTTTCTACTGATTCTTTCCTGTATTATCAAAGCAGTGGATGAGCATGCCGGACTGCTTCGTGAGTCTGCCGCTGATCCGGGCAATGATCACAGACTGGGTGCCAATGAGGCGCCGCCGGCTATTCTGTCTGTTTTTCTGGGCGAACAGCTGGAGGATGTTGTAGAGCAGCTGATCAGTACCGGAGATGCAAAGCGCAGCCTGAAGGGCGAGCGTCTTTCCACAGGCGTTTCGAGTCTGCCGGATCTGTACAAGGATGCAACTGACCGGAACAGGACATCACCCTTTGCCTTTACGGGCAACAAATTTGAGTTCCGTATGGTTGGTTCCCAGGATTCTATCGCTGAGCCGAATGTTGTGCTGAATACGATTGTGGCTGAAGCTTTCTCCGAGGCTTGTGATGAGCTGGAAAAGGCAGAGGATTTTTCCAAGGCAGTTCATGACCTGATCACAAAGAATTTTACAGAGCATCAGCGTATTATTTTCAATGGAGACGGCTATTCTGATGCCTGGGTAGAAGAAGCAAAGCGTCGGGGACTTCCAAACATCACCTGCGAGGTGGATGCAATTCCGGAGCTTGTATCGGAAAAGACCATTCAGATGTATGAAAAGTTCCACGTATTTACGAGAACGGAGCTGGAGTCAAGATTAGAGATCAAATATGAGAATTATGCGAAAACCATCAATATTGAAGCAAAGGCAATGATGAACATTGCCAGCAAACGTCTTCTTCCTGCTGTGATCCGCTACACAACTTCACTGGCAGATTCCATCAATGCAGTCCGTGCGGCCGGTGTTGATGAGGTGTCAGTACAGACAGAGCTTCTTTCTCAGACAAGCAGACTGCTGAAGGAGAGCATGGATGCGCTGCACGCTCTTGCGGATGTTGATACCAGAGCGAATACGATGGCACGCGGCAGAGAACAGGCTAAGTTCTGCCATGATCAGGTAACTCCTGCCATGGAGGCACTGCGCAGGCCAATCGATGAGCTTGAACAGATTGTTGACAAGTCATTGTGGCCGATGCCGTCCTACGGGGACCTGCTGTTTGAGGTCTGATAGAATGGACTGATCGTTTGTATTCAGAACTGTTGTGCTGGAGCGTGCAGCACAGCAGTTTTTTCTTACATCATTATGCTTTCATTGCATCTGTATGCTTTCATTCTGCAACAGTGCACCAAATGTAATTGATGATGTCCGGAAGGCGGATCTGCGGATAATCCCCTGCAGGAAAGGTTGCAATTAATTTACAAAAGTGTTACAATTCGTACGTTGATCAGAGTTGTGAGTGCAGTGTCTGTGTTTTATATAAAAAGTTGCACAAATATGCTTCCATTTTTGTGTCATTTATTATAGAATGTAGTTGTTTGATTGCGTTTGGATCGCGAAAAATAAGAAAACGCAATTTTCAGCAGTGATAAATGAAAGAGGGTAGCAACATGATTTCAAATCAGATTCTGCAAAGCACAATTGAAGGCCTGAAAAACATCTCCAAAATGGACTTTGGTGTATATGATACAGCCGGAAAGCTTCTGGTTTCTACATCGTCCGTTATGGAGGCTGAAAGAGATGATCTGTTGGATTTTGCTCAGTCGCAGGCAGATTCCCAGACCATCCGCGGTGTTCAGTTTTTCAAGGTCTATGACGAACATCAGCTTGAATTCATTTTGCTCGCCCAGGGAACCGGTGATGAAAACCTTCTGGTAGGCAAAATGGCTGTTTTTCAGCTGGAGGGTCTTCTGACTGCCTACAAGGAGCGTTTCGACAAGGATAATTTCATCAAGAATCTTCTTCTCGATAATCTCCTGCTGGTTGATATCTATAATCGTGCCAAGAAGCTTCATATCACACCGGATGCGAGAAGGGTGGTTTATATTCTGGAGACCTCGGATGAGAGAGACCACCAGGGTAATCTGGAAACCATCCGGAATACAATCAACGGAAAACCGTCTGATTTCATCACTGCAATTGATGAGAAGAGTGTCATCATTGTGAAGGAGCTGGAGGAAGAGGACGGGTATGCCGAGGCAGAGAATTTTGCAAATTACATTCTCGATGTTGTAGGCAGGGATCCGGAGGGTGATGCGCATATTGCGTTCGGAACGATTGTAAAGGAGCTGAAGGAGGTTTCCCGTTCCTACAAGGAAGCCAAGATGGCAATGGATGTAGGCAAGATCTTTTCTGACGGAAAGGATGTATATGCCTATAACCAGCTTGGTATCGGCCGCCTCATCTATCAGCTTCCGATTCCATTGTGCAAAATGTTCATTAAGGAGATTTTTGCAAACAAATCACCGGATGATTTTGATGAAGAGACCCTGACTACGATCAACAAGTTCTTTGAGAACAATCTGAATGTCTCAGAGACATCCAGACAGCTTTATATTCACAGAAATACCCTTGTATACCGGCTGGACAAGCTGCAGAAGAGTACCGGCCTGGACCTGAGAGTCTTTGAAGATGCCATTACTTTCAAAATCGCGCTTATGGTTGTAAAGTATATGAAGTATATGGAGACGCTCGATTACTGATAGAAATGTCTCCGTATGTGCTGCAGGAGGAGTGTAAATGATAACATTTGAAAATGTCACAAAGATCTATGACAAAGGACAGACGCCTGCCATTGATCATGTATCTTTGAACATTGATAAAGGGGAATTTGTATTTATTGTCGGCAACAGCGGCTCCGGCAAGACCACAATGATTGAGCTGATGCTTAAGGAGCTCAGTCCGACGTCTGGCAGGATTATTATCAACGGCCACAATCTGAACCGGATGAAAAGCAGTAAGGTTGCCAAATACCGCAGAGGGTTGGGCGTTGTCTTCCAGGACTTCCGTCTGCTGAAGGACCGGAATGTGTATGAAAATGTTGCGTTTGCGCAGCGTGTCATTGAGAAGCCAAATCGGATCATCAAGAAAAGAGTGCCGGAGGTACTTACCCTGGTAGGCCTAGCTACAAAATACCGCTCCTATCCGAAGGAACTTTCCGGTGGCGAACAGCAGAGAGTGGCGCTTGCGAGAGCACTTGTAAACCGCCCGGATATTCTTCTTGCTGATGAGCCGACCGGTAATCTGGATCCGAAGAATTCTGCCGAGATCATGGAGCTGCTGGAAGAAATCAATATGCGTGGAACCACCGTTGTAGTAGTTACCCATAACCGTGAAATCGTTAACAAGATGAAGAAGCGTGTCATCCGGCTGCGTAAGGGCGTTATTGTGAGCGACGAACAGGAAGGTGGTTATATTGAAGATTAGAAGTATTTGTTACAATGCAGGTCAGGGTGCGAAAAATATTGTAAGAAACAAGATGTTCTCGCTGGCCTCCATTGCAACTATGTCTGCATGTATTTTTATTTTTGGTGTATTTTTCTCCATCGTGCTGAATTTCTCGTATATTTTGCGAAACGTTGAGACTAATGTCGGAATGACGGTGTTCTTTAATGAGGACGTGGACCAGGCCGGGATTGACCGGATCGGATCGGAAATCAGCAAGGAGACAGACCTGATAAAGGAAATGCGTTACGTATCCTCCGATCAGGCATGGGATATTTTTTCCAAGCAGTATTTCGGAGACAATACAGAGGCTGCTGAGGGATGGAAGAACAATAACGATAACCCTCTTGCAAACAGTGCACATTTTGAAGTATATCCGAATAAGGTTGAGCAGCAGGATACATTATATGATTATATCACCAGTCTCGATGGTGTGCGTCAGGTGAACCGGAGTGAACAGGCGTCCACAACCCTGTCAACGATGAACCGGCTGATTGCCACAATTTCTATCATTATTATCCTGATTCTTCTTGTAGTTTCGGCCTTTCTCATCAACAATACGGTTACCGTCGGTATCAATGTCCGCAAAGAGGAAATTGCGATTCAGAAGCTGATTGGAGCGACGAACGCGTTTGTCCGGCTGCCGTTTATTCTTGAAGGTATTCTGATCGGACTGATTGGTGCTGCGATTCCGCTGGTCATCATTTATTTTGTATATAATAAGGCCGTAGGCTATATCCTTTCCAGGTTCAGTGTACTTGGAAACTTTATGAATGGACTTCTTCCTGTCAATGCGGTATACCGTATTCTGCTTCCAGTAGGAATAATTCTGGGCGTTGGCATTGCCCTGATCGGGTCACTGGCTGCAATTCATAAACATCTGAAGGTCTGAGCCAGTAAGAACCTGGCATGCTTTTCATGCAACCCCGCCTTTTTCATTTGGCCTCTTTCAAAGGTGCCGGACGGAAAAGGACGGGGTTTTTTCTTCAGATTCATGTCAGGCGGGAGTATCCCAAAAAATCACACGGATACAGAGCGGCCAGAGCTGTTATTAAAAGGTAGGACGTGCTAATATGGCAGTAAATACAGAACATAATCATCAGAGACTTTCCCGGCTATCTGCACATATCAGGAAAAACTGGAAATCCTTTGTGGCAGGCATGCTTACTATGGCTGTGATCGGCTCAGCCTGCTTTTGGGCATATCTGCATATTGGTCCTTCCTCTTCTCCGGATTCTCCTTCCAGTCTTTCTGCTTTCCGGAAGACCAGAGAGATACAGGAAATTATTCAGAAATATTATCTGAATGATGCTGATACACAGGCGGAGACGGACAGCATGTACCTCGGTATGGTTTCAGGACTGGAAGATAAATATTCAACCTATTATACGGCTGAGCAGTACAAGGCAATAAAAATGTCAAATGATGGTCAGATGAAGGGTATCGGTATCACCATCTCAAAAAATGAGGACAGGAATGCTCTGGAGGTGGAATCCGTTTCAGACGACTCTCCTGCACAGAAGGCGGAGATCCTGGAGGGGGACCTGATTGTCACCCTGAATGGGGAAAGCACGGCAGATATGACTTCCTCTGATGCGGTCAAGCTGATTCAGAACGGCGGGGACACGGTGACGTTGACGATCGAAAGAGAGGGTACAGACCAGAAGCTGGATCTTACGCTGACAAAGGAGACAATCAAAAAAGAAGTTGTTAAAGGGTCTATGCTGAAGGACAAGATCGGTTACATTCAGATTGCAGGTTTTAACAGGCTTACCTCTGAACAGTTCGGGGATGCGCTTGCCCAGCTGCAGAAGGAAGGCATGCAGGGTCTGGTGATCGATCTTCGGGATAATCTCGGAGGGCTGGTCAGCGCCTGCTGCGATACGCTGCGGCAGTTTCTGCCAAAGGGCACACTTGTTTATGAGCAGGATCGAAATGGCGAGGAAAGAGAACGTACCAATGATACAGACAATCAGATTGATCTGCCCATAGTACTTCTGGTTAATGAAAATACTGCCAGCGCATCGGAAATGTTTACAGGTGCGGTTCTGGATTATGGTGTCGGAATAGCTGTCGGGTCAACAACGTACGGGAAGGGCATAGAACAGGATTCCTATACGCTGTCCGATGGGAGTGTCCTGAAAATTACCACCACTCACTACTATACGCCTAAGCATAATGATATCAACAGCTCGGGAATCACACCGAATATTTCTGTTGAGCAATCTGAAGACAGTGCGTCGGATACCGTGCTTGATACAGCTTCTGCAGTGGTCAGGGAAGAAATATCCGGAAAGACGGTAAAGGAAATACTGAAGGAATATCATGGTACAGAGGAGAATTACAGCAGTTCCGGTGATGATGAAGATGAATCAGTTACATCGGCATCTTCCTGAGCTGTTCTCTTATTTATAAAAGGAGAAAGTATGTCACAATTTATCCTGCATTCCGATTATCAGCCCACAGGCGACCAGCCGCAGGCCATTGAGAAGCTTGTGAAGGGCTTTCAGGAGGGAAATCAGTGTGAGACCCTGCTGGGTGCTACAGGATCCGGTAAGACATTTACCATGGCCAATGTCATTGCAAGACTTCAGAAGCCGACACTGGTGATCGCGCATAATAAAACCCTCGCGGCGCAGTTGTACAGTGAGTTCAAGGAGTTTTTCCCGGAGAACGCAGTGGAATATTTTGTCTCCTACTATGATTATTATCAGCCGGAGGCTTATGTTCCATCTTCCGATACATATATTGCGAAGGATTCTTCAAGAAATGAGGAGATTGATAAGCTCCGTCTTTCGGCCACGTCTGCACTGATCGAACGGAAGGACGTGATCGTTGTCTCTTCCGTTTCATGTATCTATGGTCTGGGAAGCCCGAAGGACTATGAGAGGATGATCATCGGCCTTCGGCCGGGCATGCAGATCGACCGGGACGAAGTGATCAGAAGACTGATTGATATTCAATATGAGCGGAATGAGATTGATTTCCATCGAGGGACCTTCCGGGTCCACGGCGATGTGCTGGACATTGTTCCGGCAGATGAGAGCGATTTCGGTATCCGGGTTGAGTTCTTTGGAGATGAAATAGATACAATCAAACGCTTCGATATTCTGACAGGACAGGTGAAGCAGGTGCTGAACTTTGTTTCGATTTCGCCGGCTTCCCATTATGTCATGCCGCAGGAGACGATCAACAGGGCGACAAAGGCAATAGAGAAGGAACTGGATGAAAGAGTCAGGTACTTCAAAAGTGAGGACAAGCTGCTTGAAGCACAGAGAATCGAAGAGCGTACAAATTTTGATATAGAGATGCTGCGGGAAACCGGGGTCTGCTCCGGCATTGAGAATTATTCCAGACATTTATCCGGTCTCAGGCCCGGCCAGCCGCCCTATACCCTGATGGATTTCTTCCCCGATGATTTTCTGATTATTATCGATGAGTCACACCGAACAATTCCGCAGATCGGTGCAATGTACGCCGGGGACCGGTCCAGAAAGACAACATTGGTGGACTATGGCTTCCGTCTTCCATCCGCGCTGGATAACCGACCCTTAAGCTTTGAGGAGTTTGAGAACAAGATAGACCAGATTCTGTTTGTCTCTGCTACACCGGGTGAGTATGAGGCAGAGCATGAGATGCTGCGGGCAGAACAGATTATCCGTCCAACGGGTCTGCTTGATCCGAAGGTTGAAGTGCGTCCGGTAGAGGGCCAGATTGATGATCTGATCAGTGAAGTAAAGAAGGAAGTGGAGAACCACCATAAAGTGCTGGTCACGGCACTGACCAAGCGTATGGCGGAGGATCTGACGACCTATCTGAAGGAGGCCGGTATCAGAGCCAATTACCTGCATTCGGACATTGATGCGCTGGAGAGGACAAAAATCATCCGGGACATGCGTCTGGATGTTTTTGATGTGCTGGTCGGCATCAACCTTCTTCGTGAGGGACTGGATATCCCTGAAATCACACTTGTGGCAATTCTGGATGCAGATAAGGAAGGATTCCTGCGCTCGGAAACCTCTCTGATTCAGACGATCGGCCGTGCGGCGAGAAACGCGGAAGGCCATGTGATTATGTATGCGGATACCATTACAGATTCCATGCGCAGCGCGATTGATGAAACCCGCAGAAGAAGAGAGATACAGGAGGCATACAACCTTGAACATCACATCACACCCAGAACAATTCAGAAAAAGGTAAGTGATCTGATCAGCATCGCCAGGGATGTAGCTGCCGATGAAAAGAAATATGAGAAGGCTCCTGAATCCATGTCACGTGGAGAGATTGAAAAGCTGATCCGGAAATTGGAGAAGCAGATGCGCGCAGCTGCTGCAGAGCTGAATTTTGAGATGGCAGCGGAGCTGCGCGATCAAATCATGGATCTGAAGAAGACACTCAGTGGTGAGTAAATATCAGCCAGAAGAATAGAAAGGCAGTTTTAAGAATGACAATCATCGAGATCGCAAAAATGGCCGGTGTTTCAAGAACCACCGTTTCCAGATATCTGAATAATGGATATGTTAGTGCGGAAAAGGCAGATCGCATCCGTGCTGTCATTGAATCCACAGGGTATCAGCCTTCCAGACAGGCACGCATGCTTCGTACAAAACGTACGAATCTGGTTGGTGTGATTATTCCAAAACTGAACTCGGATTCCATCAGCCGGGAAATCGATGGTATATCTGCGGTTCTGTCAAAGGCGGGATATGAAATAATTCTTGCGAACACAAACAACAAGGAGCAGGAGGAAATCACCTATCTGAAGCTGTTTGCCGCAAATGGGAGTGTAGACGCGGTCATCCTCATCGGGACCATCTGGACGCAGGAGCATGAGGAAATCCTTAAGGACTACCCGCTTCCGGTTGTTGTGCTCGGTCAGAAGTGTCAGGTCTGTTCCTGCGTTTATTTTGAGGATTACCAGGCAGCAAAGCAGCAGGGAGAAATTCTGACAAGAACAGGTAGACGGATCGGATATATCGGGGTGACAGAGCGGGATGAAGCTGCGGGGCACAACCGCAGAATGGGCTTTCTCGACGCCATGCACGAAGCCGGGATAGAGGTTCCTCCGGAGGCCTTTGTGGAAACCGGATTTAAAACCCAGTCTGGCTATGAGGCCGCAAAACGTCTGATTGAACAGTATCCTCATCCTGACTCTATATTCTGTGCAACTGACAATATTGCCGCGGGTGCAATGGTATATCTCCGGGAGCAGGGATATCGTATTCCGGAGGATGTGCAGATTACCGGAATCGGAGACTCGGAAAAAGGAAGGGTGGTGACACCGAGGCTCACGACGGTTCATTATTTTTATCGCACGAGCGGTAAGGAAACCGCACGGCTGCTGCTCGGACGACTGTCGGGAATCAAGGCGGAGACAGCATCCGTCCATATGGGGTGCAAGCTGATTGAGGGTGCATCTGTGCGCAACCCATGATATATAGGTCGATAGATATAAGCTTATAAAATTGTCTTGAAATTCTCACGGTTTCGACACGCAAGAAGTACTAAGGTTCTTCAATTTTGCTAAATACGTTCAGAAAAAGTCAAAACTCGCTGCATTCTGCAGCTCAGACAGTTGACTTTTTCTGAACAACGCAAAATCTCATCACCAAGTACTTCTAGCATGTCTGCAAATGTTCGAATTTCAAGACAATTTCTTTTATACCTGCCTACAGACCACGATATTATTTTTCAAGATAATTTCTTTTATTTCTGCCTACTGACCACAATATCATTTCATACAATATCTAAGCCTATCATGTCGTATACAGGGGACATTTTGGCGTGACACAGAAACTGTGAAATGTGCACCAAAATGATCCCTTATTTTCATGAATTAATTCCTGCTCAATTTTGTTTACAAAAAATTTATAAAGCCATATAATAAATGCATGTGAGAACGATTCCACATTTTTTTCACAGGTTTATCTTTCAATAGAGAAGGAGGAAAGGATATGGCACTGGATTACAGAAAAGCGGCACAGGGCGTCCTGGACAACATCGGTGGAGCGTCCAATGTTGCGTCTGCTGCCCACTGCGCCACCAGACTGAGGCTGGTGATCAAGGACAACAGCAAGGTGAACAAGGAGGCTGTTGAGAACGTAGATGGCGTGAAGGGATGCTTCGAAGCGTCCGGTCAGCTGCAGGTAATTTTTGGAACGGGTACTGTCAACAAGGTCTTTGATGAATTTATAGCAATTTCCGGTGTGGAGGCAGGTACCAAGGAGTCCGCCAAGGCGGCTGCAGCACAGAAGCAGAATCCGTTTATGCGTGCCATCAAGACACTCGGCGATGTATTCGTCCCGATCATTCCCGCGATTGTTGCATCCGGACTGCTGAATGGTATTCTCGGCGGTCTTGCAAATGCAATTCCGAATCTTGCAAACAGTGATTATTACAACATGATCAATCTGTTCGCGGGTGCCGCACTTTCCATGCTGCCGATTCTGATTGCTGTCAGTGCAGCGAAGAAATTCGGTGGCAACCCGTATCTCGCGGCTGTTATCGGATTTATCATGATTCACCCGAATCTGATCAATGCATGGAGCGTGGCAACCATGAAGAGCTCGGATATTCCGGTCTGGCATGTCTTCGGACTGTCGATTCAGCAGACAGGATATCAGGGCCATGTCATTCCAGTTATTATCGCGATCCTGTTCATGAGTGTGCTGGAAAAATGGCTGCACAAGCACGTACCTGAGATTATTGATCTTTTTGTAACACCACTCGTAACCGTACTTGTAACCGGTCTTCTGACGATGACCATCATCGGACCGATCTTCAAGGTTGTAGAGGACTGGATTCTCCTTGCAGCACAGACACTGATCCGTCTTCCGTTCGGAATTGGCGGTCTGCTGATCGGTTTCTTCTATGCCTTTACTGTTGTTGCTGGCTTCCATCATATGTACAATATGATCGAGGCACAGATGGTCAGCCTGGATCCTCCGGCCAATATCTGGATGCCGGTTGCTACAGCTGCTAACGTTGGACAGGGTGCTGCTGCCATGGCAGTTGCATTCAAGACAAAGAATGAGAAGACCAAATCTCTTGCACTTCCGTCTTCACTTTCTGCATTCCTTGGTATTACAGAGCCGGCTATCTTCGGTGTAAACATCCGTTACCGCACTCCCTTTATCGCAGGTTGCTGTGGTGGTGCCATCGGTGGTATGTGTGCGTCCCTGTTCGGGATTAAAGCTACTGCTTATGGAATTACCGGTCTGTTCGGATTCCTGATTACCACTGATTTCTGGCTTCAGTACGCCATTGTCATGGCGGTATCTTTTGCCGTTGCATTTATCGTATCCTTTATTCTCTACAAGGATCCGGAGTCAGTGGCAAAGGCAGCCCCTGAGGTTGGCAAAGCTGAGGACCCGATTGAAAAGGAAGTAGAAGAGGCAGCAGAAGCTCCGGTTAAGAAAACAATTGTTTATGCCCCAGTAGAAGGTGAAGCAATTCCTTCTTCAGAAGTTGAGGATCCTACCTTTGCGGCAGAGGCGCTTGGAAAGGGAATGGCAATCAGACCATCTGCAGGAAAGGTTTATGCGCCATTTGACGGAAGAGTTGACATGGTATTCGATACAAAGCATGCAGTCGCTGTCACCTCTGACAATGGTGTGGAGCTGTTGATCCATGTCGGAATTGATACTGTTAATCTGAAGGGAAAGGGATTTACAGCACACGTGAATTCCGGTGATTCTGTCAAGAAGGGAGATCTTCTTCTGGAATTTGATATGGACATCATCCGGAATGCTGGATACAAAACCACAATTCCGGTAATTGTAACCAATACCGATGACTATGACGATGTAAAGGCACTTAAGACCGGTCCCGTTAAGCCTGGAGACGAGGTACTTGAGGTTTGCTGAAAGACAGAAAGGGATGGAGGCTTCAGTATCATCTGATGCCTCCTGACGGATGGCTGAATGATCCGAACGGCCTCTGTCAGTTTCATGGCATGTATCATGTGTTCTTCCAGTATTCACCCAATACCCCGGGACCGGATGGCAGGACTGCCAGAACATGGGGACATTATGCCGGAAGGGACCTTCTGCATCTGCAGTTTAAAGGCGTTCCGTTCTGGCCGGTGGATACAATAGATCATGACGGATGCTATTCAGGATCTGCCCTGATTGATCAGGATCTGATTAAACTGTATTACACGGGAAACGTAAAGGAACCCGGGGACCATGATTATACATACAGTGGCAGACAGGCGAATGAGATCCTGGTCGAATCGGACGGCACCAGCTTCGGTAAGAAAAAATGCCTGCTTCGCAACGCGGATTATCCCGCTGACTGTACCTGTCATGTACGTGATCCAAAGGTATGGAAGGATGGAAAACTCTATTACATGGTGCTCGGAGCCCGGGTAGAGGGCAGGGAGAAAAACGCTGATTCTGATTTCGGAGAGGTACTTTTTTACGAAAGCAGCGATGGGCTGCACTGGCATTTTCTGAAAAGCCTGACGACGGAAGAACGTTTTGGCTATATGTGGGAATGCCCTGATTATTTTCACCTGGAAGAGAAAACATTCCTTTCTCTTTGTCCTCAGGGTCTTCCTTCAGAGGAATATCGTTATCAGAATATCTATCAGGCGGGATATTTCACGGTTGATGGTGAGCTTGGCGCCAGACAGAGTCTTTCTGATTTCCATGAGTGGGATTATGGATTTGATTTTTATGCGCCGCAGAGCTTTCTGGATGAATCAGGCCGGCGGCTGTTGATCGGATGGGTGGGTATGCCGGATGCTCCGTATACGAATCCGACAGCACTTCCGAAGGGGAAGGGCTGGGAGAACTGCCTGACTGTTCCGAGAAAATTGACAGTGTCTGAAGGCTGTATCTGTCAGAACCCGGTAGAGGAGCTGAAAGCGCTTCGGTATGATGAGACACCGGTTATGCCCCATGGCACCATGGTCCTTCCGGATGGGGCAGGTGATTTTGAGGTCTCCTTCCTTGAGGGAACAGAAGATGCAGACTGGGACATTTCGTTTGGCGATGCAGCAGAACTTTCCTACCGTGATGGCGTACTGCAGTTGTCCCTGGATCCGTCTGCCGGTTATGGAAGAGACAGCAGGAGGATCAGGATTCCGCACATCGAGTTCCTGCGTGTTCTGGTGGATTCATCCATTCTTGAGATCTATATCAATGATGGCGCGTATGTCATCACTTCACGGTTCTACCCGGAGTATATCGGGGATCAGCAGAACCTGGCTGTCCGTTTTAATTGCGCAATGGCTGCGATTTCCGGATGGAAGATGCATACCATGGAAACAAACCGTGAATATATCTGAGAATATCTGCATGAAAGTTCTTAACGATTTGTCGGAAATAGGGTATAATTATTATATCTGATACACGTGAACCGGTTATTTATATTTTCAGGAGGTTTGATTACCATGAAGAGTTTTAAATATGTCATCACAGACCCGGTAGGAATCCATGCAAGACCAGCTGGTGATCTGGTTGCTGCAGCGAAGAAGTATGCCTCTGACATTACGATCAAGGCACACGGAAAGCAGGCAGGTGCCAAGAAGCTGATTCAGCTGATGGGGCTGGGAGTCAAGCAGGGTGATGAAATTGAAGTTGTTGCAGAAGGCGCTGATGAGGATGCGGCTGCTGCAGGACTGGAAGCATTTCTCAAAGAGAATCTTTAATTCAGCGCTCATGGAATATTACCAGAGACAGTAATACATGTACAATGGGGCTGCCGCAGAGTCTGATCAGGCTGCGGCAGCTTTTTTCAAAGATTCGTATTCTGATCGTATTCTGTTTTTAATGGAGAAGATATATCAGAAAGGATGCCATGCCAGATGGAAAAATTTGAGGGAAAAGCAATATTCAAGGGCGTAGCGATCGGACGGGTCATGTTTTATGGCAAGAAGGAAAATATCGTAAAGCGCTCCAAGATCGAGGACACCAAGGCGGAAATCGAGCGATATGATCAGGCGAGAAAAGAGGCAATCGCCCAGCTTCAGAAGCTGCATGATGATGCAGTCAAAAAAGTCGGAGAAGAAAATGCGGCAATTTTTGAGGTGCATGCAATGCTTCTCGAGGACGATGACTTCAATGATTCCGTACACAATATGATTGAAACGGAAGCTGTCAATGCGGAATATGCAACTGCAATGACCGATGAGAATTTCTCAAAGATGTTTGCTGAAATGGATGATGAGTACTTCAAGGCGCGTTCTGCTGACATGAAGGATATCTCTGAACGCGTGATTTCTGTACTTTCCGGAACGGAGACATCAGCTACCTTTGACCAGAGTGTAATCATAGCAGCAGATGATCTGATGCCCAGCGAAACAGTTCAGCTGGATAAGGACAAGGTCCTTGCCTTCGTTACAAGATTTGGTTCCGCAAATTCCCACACAGCCATTCTTGCAAGAACGATGAACATTCCTGCGCTGATCAATATCCCTGTTGACCCGTCATGGGATGGGAAAATGGCGATTGTAGATGGCCATACGGGAACATTTTATCTTGACCCTGATGAAGATCTGATTCATGAGATGACGGAAAAGCAGGAAAAGGACCTGGAGGAAAGAAGGCTTCTCCAGGAGCTGCGGGGCAAGGATAATATTTCACTGGATGGGAAAAAGATCAACCTGTATGCAAATATAGGCGGACTCAAGGATGTGGCAGCGGTTCTTGCCAATGATGGCGGCGGTGTCGGCCTGTTCAGAAGTGAATTCCTCTATATTGGCCGCGACAGCATGCCCACCGAAGAAGAACAGTTTCAGGCGTATAAGTCAGTTGCGCAGACCCTCGCAGGCAAGAAGGTAATCATCCGTACACTGGATATCGGGGCGGACAAGCAGGCGGATTATCTGCATCTGGATAAAGAGGACAATCCCGCTCTTGGTTTCCGTGCGATCCGGATCTGTCTGACACGTCCGGAAATCTTCAAGACGCAGCTCCGGGCGATTTACCGCGCCAGCGCATTCGGCACCATTTCCGTGATGTATCCGATGATCACTTCGACAGAAGAGGTGGAAGAAATCAAGAAGATTTCTGCAGCTGTCCGTGCGCAGCTTGCTGCTGACGGTGTTCCCTTCGGTGATGTGGAAGAGGGCATTATGATTGAAACACCTGCCGCAGCGATCATTTCAGATGAGCTTGCCAAAATGGTAGATTTCTTCAGTATTGGCACCAATGATCTGACACAGTATACGCTTGCGATGGACCGTCAGAATGACAAGCTGGACCGCTTCTATAATCCGCATCATCCCGCTGTACTGCGCCTGATCCAGAAGGTGATTGAAAATGGTCATGCAGGCGGCGCCTGGGTTGGGATCTGTGGTGAGCTTGGCGCGGATACTTCTCTGACAGAGACATTCCTGCAGATGGGCGTTGATGAGCTCTCTGTTTCACCCTCTATGATTCTTCCGGTGCGTGAGGCAATCCGCAAGAGCTATGCCCGCAAAGATCTTACAGAATGACATGGGAGGTAAAGTGCACAATGAAAAAAATATTATTTGCGGCATCAGAGTGCGTTCCATTTATCAAAACAGGCGGTCTGGCTGATGTTGTTGGATCTTTGCCCAAATGCCTGGACAAGGAGTATTATGACTGCAGAGTCATCATTCCGAAATATGCAAAGATTGCTGCGCAATATTCGGACAAGATGGAATACATCACAAACTTCTATATGGATCTGAACTGGAGACAGCAGTATGTAGGCATATTCAAGATGGAATATGAGGGGATCACTTACTACTTCATTGACAATGAGGAGCATTTTTCCGGTGATCAGATTTACGGAGGCATGCCCTGGGACCTGGAGAAGTTTGCGTTCTTCTCCAAGGCTGTGCTTTCGGTACTTCCGATAATTGACTTCCGTCCGGATGTCATTCACTGTCATGACTGGCAGACGGGGCTGATTCCGGTCTATCTGCATGAGCGCTTTCAGGGCAATGAGTTTTTCCGGGGCATCAAAAGCGTCATGACCATCCATAACCTGAAGTTCCAGGGTGTCTGGGACACGGAGACGATGAAGAATATCACGGGTCTCTCAGATTACTATTTCACGCCGGACAAGATGGAATACAACAAGGACGGCAGTTATCTGAAGGGTGGACTGGTATACGCGGACGCCATTACTACTGTCAGCAAGACATATGCAGAGGAAATCAAGACGCCGTTCTACGGTGAGGGACTGGACGGCCTGATGCGTGCACGCGCAAATGACCTGCGAGGGATTGTGAATGGCATTGATTACGATGAATACAATCCGGAGACGGATTCTCTGATCTTCCAGAATTATAATGCCAGAAATTTCCGCAAGGAAAAACAGAAGAACAAGACAGCTCTTCAGGAACAGCTTGGACTTGAGGTGGATCCGAAGGCCATGATGATCGGCGTGGTTTCCCGGCTGACGGACCAGAAGGGACTGGATCTGATTGCGTATATGATGGATGAACTCTGTCAGGATGCGATTCAGCTGGTTGTCCTTGGCACGGGTGAGCAGAAGTATGAAAACATGTTCCGTCATTTTGCATGGAAGTATGACAAGAAGGTATCCGCAAATATTTTCTATTCAAATGACCTTTCCCACAAGATCTATGCTGCATGTGATGCCTTCCTGATGCCGTCTCTTTTTGAGCCTTGCGGCCTCAGCCAGCTGATGGCACTACGTTATGGTACGGTACCGATTGTCCGGGAGACGGGCGGCCTGAAGGATACGGTTGAACCTTACAATGAGTATGAGGGAACCGGAACCGGCTTCTCATTTGCCAATTATAATGCACATGAGATGCTCGGTACGATCCGATATGCGGAGCGCATCTATTACGACAAAAAGCGCGATTGGAATAAAATTGTGGACCGCGCGATGGCTGCGGATTTTTCGTGGCATCGTTCTGCACTGGAATACCAGGAGCTCTATGACTGGCTGATCGGATACTGAACTTTGAATCAGAATCTTTTTTATACATGCCGGAGCTGCCTGTGATACAGGCACTCCGGCATGCAGGTCACTGCCTGTGATACAGGCACTCCGGCATGCAGGTCACTGCCTGTGATACAGGTGCTCCGGATTGCAGCCTGCTATCTGCATCGTTAATATTTACTTGTCAGGAAAATCTGTTCTGTATTGACGATGGTGGATATGCTTTGTATAATATAAATATCTTTTCCAATTCACATTTTCAATTCGTTTCATCCTCCTGATTTTCAGCAGCTTTCTTCTCCTCTTCGTATTTTTATTTTATATCCATGCGCTATTTTTCTTATTTTTCATTTTATCTCAAGGTTCTGTTTTATTTCGGGTTATTTTTTCTGATGTGTCCGGATTCCTGACGTTTATACAATATTTCTGTCCCTTTCGAATGCCGGACTTTTTCCTTATTTCTGCGAGACGTTTCCTGAGGAATGTTGTTTTTTCGCGGAAATCACATTGACAAGAAATTTTCAGTAGTGTAATATAGTTTTCAGATTGCGAACAAATGTTCGACCGTGTTTTTCATGAGATGCCTGATGATAAGGGACTGACAGCTGTAGCCCGATGATCATATGGATTATTTTTCTGATGTATCGTTGTGTCGGGAAAGCACGGTTTGTTTGAAAGGAGTCATATATGGCAGCCAATACGAATGCAAATCAAAATTCAGAAAAGCAGCAGGCACTGGATGCGGCGTTGGGACAGATTGAGAAACAGTTTGGTAAGGGAGCAGTTATGAAGCTCGGGGATCAGGGAAACAACCTTCATATAGAAGCAATCCCGACAGGCTCACTGAGTCTGGATATTGCACTCGGCGTTGGCGGCATTCCCAGGGGGAGAATCGTAGAAATATACGGACCTGAGTCCTCAGGTAAAACGACGGTTGCGCTTCATATGGTTGCAGAAGTACAGAAACGTGGTGGTATCGCAGGTTTCATAGATGCGGAGCATGCGCTGGACCCTGTTTACGCAAAGAATATCGGGGTGGACATTGACAATCTGTATATTTCACAGCCTGATTCCGGTGAGCAGGCCCTCGAGATCACAGAAACCATGGTGCGTTCCGGCGCAGTGGATATCATTATTGTCGATTCAGTGGCCGCTCTTGTACCCAAGGCGGAAATTGACGGAGATATGGGAGATTCCCACGTAGGACTACAGGCAAGGATGATGTCCCAGGCCTGCCGAAAGCTGACAGCTGCCATCAGCAAAACCAACTGCGTTGTTGTTTTTATCAATCAGCTCCGTGAAAAAGTGGGTGTGATGTTCGGAAATCCGGAGACAACGACCGGTGGAAGAGCATTAAAGTTCTATGCCTCTGTACGTCTTGATGTCCGCAGAATTGAAGCTCTGAAGCAGGGCGGTGAGGTGATTGGAAACCACACGCGTGTCAGAGTTGTCAAGAATAAGGTTGCGCCGCCTTTCAAAGAGGCGGAATTTGACATCATGTTCGGCAAGGGAATTTCCCGGGAGGCGGATATTCTGGATCTTGCAACAAAGCTCGGTATTGTGAATAAGAGCGGAGCCTGGTATTCCTATCTGGGTGAGAAGATCGGCCAGGGTCGTGAGAATGCCAAGCTGTATCTGGCACAGAATCCTTCCGTGATGGCAGAGGTGGAGAATAAAGTGCGTGCATCATATGGCCTTGACGCTGATGATGCTGTACCTGCATCTGATGCGGACACAGGGAAAGAGGACGAAAAACAGGCAGAGCCGGAAGAATAATCCGGGAGGAGATTGTTCTGAGCCATGAAGGAATGGAATGCTGAAAAATGGAATGGCAGGATCAAAGATGAGAAGACAGGTTTGGACGCTTCTGAGAGGAGATCGTTTTCACTGCCTGAGGAATCCCGCAAGGCTGCGGCACGTGCATTAAAGCTTCTGCTGTATAAAGCAAGAACAGAAAAAGAGCTGCGGGAAAAGCTGTGTCAGGAGGACTTTCCGGATACACAGGTTGATGATGCCATCACATACTGCCGTTCCTTCGGATATCTGAATGATGAGAAATTTGCAGAGAGCTATATTGCGTCAATGAAATCGCGCAAAAGCCGCAATATGATCCTGCGGGAATTGGAAGACAGAGGCGTGGCGTATGAGGAAATCATAAGGGCTTTTGAAGAAATTCCCTTTGATGAAGAACAGCAGCTTTATCATCTGGTTCGGAAGAAGGCAGGAGAACCACATCCACTGGATGAGAAGGAACTGCGCAGGCTGTATGGCTTTCTCGCAAGAAAGGGGTTCGCGTCCTCAGACATATGGAAGGCAATTCATTCCTTCCAGGCAGAGGCTGATCGCTGATCATGCGATGATGGTCTGAATGATTTTGCTCTTATTTTGTTGGACATTATTATTATGTGCAGAGTATAAATGTAATATGTAACCGGGTGTATACAATGTGATATGTACCAGTGTATACAATGCAATATGTAACGTTGACAAAATTGTGAAATCTGTATAAAATATAATATTGTATTGAACTGTGACAACAAAATAAGGAGGTAACCTGTAATGATGAACCCGATGATCATTCATGTGATTGTTGCGGTCATTGCTGTGATTGTTACCCTGCTTATTGCAGTTCCGGTAGTCAGTAAGATGGCAGTAGACAAGAAAGTCCGTGAAGATCAGACAAGGATTGGTACTGCCGAGGAACAGGCCAGAAGCATTATAGATGAGGCTCTGAAAACTGCTGAAACCAAGAAACGTGAAGCCCTTCTTGAAGCTCAGGAAGAGAACCTGAAGCTGAAAAATGAGCGAGAGAAGGAGAACCGTGAACGCCGGGCTGAACTGCAAAAGTATGAAAAACGTGTGCTTGCCAAGGAAGAGTCTGTTGAAAAGAAGGCAGATAACCTGGAACGCCGCGAGGGAAATCTTTCAGCAAAGGAAGCAAAATTACTCGAGAAGGAAAAAAGGGTTGATGAATTACAGAATCAACGCGTACTCGAGCTGGAGAAAATCTCCGGTATGACCTCCGAAGAAGCAAAAGAATTTCTGTTAAAATCTGTTGAGGACGAAGTAAAAATTGATGCGGCCAAACTCTACAAGGATTATGTAGATAAGGCCAAGGAAGAAGCAGACAAAAAAGCACAGGAATATGTCGTGACTGCTATTCAGAAATGTGCGGTGGACCATGTGTCCGAGTCGACAATTTCCGTGGTTGAGCTTCCCAATGACGAGATGAAGGGACGCATTATCGGACGTGAGGGAAGAAATATCAGGGCTCTTGAGCAGGCTACAGGTGTAGACCTGATCATTGATGATACACCGGAAGCAGTGGTGCTCTCTTCCTTTGATCCGATCCGGAGAGAGGTGGCCCGGATTGCTCTTGAAAAGCTGGTCGTTGACGGGCGCATTCATCCTGCGCGCATTGAGGAGACAGTAGAAAAAGCGAAGAAAGAAGTTGATAACAGGATCCGGGAAGAGGGTGAGGCTGCACTTCTTGAAGTCGGTGTTCACGGAATTCATCCGGAGCTTGTTAGACTGCTTGGCCGTATGACATTCCGTTCAAGCTATGGACAGAATGCGCTGAAGCATTCCATTGAAGTGGCACAGCTTGCTGGACTGCTGGCCGGAGAAATCGGTCTGGATATCAGAATGGCCAAGAGAGCCGGACTTCTTCACGATATTGGAAAATCGATCGATCATGAAGTGGAAGGTTCCCATGTACAGATTGGTGCGGATCTTTGCAGGAAGTACAAGGAGCCTGCAATCGTTGTAAATGCAGTTGAGTCCCATCACGGTGATGTAGAGCCGCAGTCGCTGATTGCTTGTATTGTACAGGCGGCAGATGCGATTTCTGCGGCAAGACCAGGTGCCCGCCGTGAGACCCTGGAAGCTTATACAAACAGATTAAAAGACCTTGAGGATATTACGAATTCCTTCAAGGGCGTAGAGAAGTCTTTTGCGATTCAAGCTGGTAGAGAAGTACGCGTAATGGTAGTTCCGGATCAGGTAAGCGATGCAGAGATGGTATTGCTTGCCCGTGACATTGCAAAGAAGATCGAAGATACCATGCAGTATCCGGGACAGATCAAGGTGAATGTAATTCGTGAAAGCCGTGTAACTGATTACGCAAAGTAATTTCAACAGAAGTCATCACAACCAATATGAAAAAAAGTAAGGCTGCTGCACCGCATTTTAGCGTTGGTGCAGCAGCCTTGTTTTTACTCTTTCTCAGTGCGTGTTCTTTCCCGCTTACTCTTTGTCAGTACTCCGCAGCGAATTGGCGAAATCCACGTAATGCTGGGCGCTTACCCTGTTGCCTTCAATCTCCTCGTCCGTGAGATTGCGGATCACTCTGGCGGGGTTGCCATAAACCAGGGTGTTGTTCGGTATGGTACGGTTCTGCGTCACCAGTGATCCGGCACCGACAATGCAGTTGCTGCCGATCACCGCGCCGTTCAGTATGATCGCACCCATACCGATCAGAGAGTTGTTGTGAATGGTGCATCCATGGACAATCGCGCCATGTCCGATAGTTACATCATCGCCAATCTGCACTGGATCTTCGGGATCCCCATGAATCACAACATTATCCTGTACATTTGTGCGGGCACCGATGGTGATTTGGGAAGGCAATCCGCGGATTACGGCGTTGTACCAGACGCTGGATGCATTTCCGATGGTTACATCACCGATGATTCGGCTTCCCTCTGCCTGAAAAACGGAAGAATCTATTTTCCTCATCACAATATCTCCTTTCTTCCTGATGCTGCTTCTATGAGTGCTTCACACCAATAGTTCCTGTGATTGCTCCAATGCTTCCTGCCTGATATTATACCATACATATTGTACAAAGCGTTCTACTCAGAAAGAGTAACTGTGCCAGTTGTAGATTCAATCAGGAAATCAGAAATGAAATTTGCAGGAAATCAGAGAGAAATTTCGGAAGATAATCGGAAGTGAAATTCAGCATTGATTTTAAATTTTTCATATGTTATATTAATAAATATGCAAATGCAGGTGTAGTTCATCGGTAGAACACCAGCTTCCCAAGCTGGGGAGGCGGGTTCGATTCCCGTCACTTGCTTTTCACTTATCCCCGGAAATCCTTTAAAATAAGGGCTTCCGGGGATTTTGCTGTTTATTCTGTTAGCAAATTGTTAGCATTTTTGCGCCGGCGCAATTTTGCATCACAAGATTTTGACCATTTTTATCCGTTCCTGTGCACGCTCTTTCATTTTCTCTGTAACATGCAGATAGACCTCTTTTGTGATCCGGCTGTTTGTATGACCTAGCCTGCGACTGATCTCTTCGAGCGGGATACCGGCTTCCGCAAGCATGGCTGTATGGGTGTGGCGCAGGCAGTGCGGAGTGAGCGCTCTTCCCAGGATCCGCTCAGTATTTTCTCTGAAATATTTTTCAAAGGTCCGGTGGCTGATATATCCGCCAAAATCGTCTGACATAAACAGATTCGTCCGGTAAACATATCGGATCTGGTCTTCTCTCATCTCTTTTTTGATTCTCCTGCACACCTCAAGGAGCTGATCCTGCATATAAATGGTCCTTGTTGAAGTAAATGTTTTCGTTGTAGAAACGTCCGAGATTGCAGGAGAGTATGTTTTACTGATAGAAATTTCCCTGGAGTCCGTATCAACATCGTCGTCATTAAGAGCAATGGCTTCTCCAAGACGCATTCCGGTTAGAATTAAAAATTCAGTAAGCTCCTTCCACTTCCATACATTCATACCATCCAGAAACCGCGATATCTCGTTGTGATCAAGATATTTCAAAGCATCTTTCTCACGAGCTGTGGGAGCCTTTGCCTTCGTTATCTTATCGAGGTATGAGACATCTGATACATAATCATATCGATATGTCCAGCGCAGCATGGCTTTAAACCTGGTAATGCGCTCATTGTATCGGATAGGGTTATCGTCCCAAAGCCTGCTTGAAACGATGGGAGTGGTAAGATTTTTGACAATCGCATCATCTCCTATCAATCTTCGGATCGTTGCAAGATGCCTCTGAGTGTTAACAGCAGTCTGAGGTTTATTTATTTTACCCTGCCATTCTACATACTGATCACATAAGGACCCGAATAATAAAATTTCCTTCTTGCCGGCACTGCCGATCAGTTTCGAGATCTTGGACTCCAGGGCTTTCTCTGCTACCTTTGAGTCGGACTTTCGACCGGTTGTTTTTATTGTGACGGAGACGGTTCTGAAAATCCCGGTCAACGGATCTTTGTATCGCTCAGAATATGTAACATTTCCATTTGGCCTTTTCTGACTCCACATACTTCCTCCCTTCCAGCGCCTGTGGTATACTGGAAGCGTGCTTATCCATAGGCGCTATGCTTACGTGCCGTCTCACAGTTGCAGCTGCGAGGCGGCATTTTTGTACATGTGCATTAACTCGACTCCGCCACAATAATTTGATCAAAAGATATTTTTGTAATTCAGAGGGAACCCCATTAATGAAAGATCTATGAACCCAAGATACTTGTCGAAAAGGTCGAATAGTTCTTTTCTTAATGCTATTTTGTCCCCGTTTGTGGGAAGGCGCCATTTCAGCACGCAAAGATAAGCAAATAAAGAAGCATTATTCACAGAAGGATTGTCTCTAAGGAATTTAGATGACAGCTTTGCAGGCGGATAGTAGTTAATATTCATTAATCTTGCAGCGTGCGAACATTTATTTCGCAGGACGGAAAGACAGTGCAAGTGGTTAGCCAGAGTCTTTTCACCTATGCTAAAACGTTTGGCGATTATTTGCTTCGAAGTATGATACATAGCATTATATAGTTTGGACACGCTGGAAAAAGACATTAACTCAACCATAACCCAGAGCGGCATTTTACCACCATAGCTTTCAACATGATGTTTTACGATCAAACTATCCGAATAATACCCTTGCTCTCTTTTGAAATTTACCATAATATGACGGAACCCATCTTTGTTATAATAATTTCTTTCGTCATAATGCTGATCGTAGGGCGGAGTTGTACGTTTTTCCAATGCAAATGCATTTGCTATTTGCGTTTTGCTATAGATTTCAACAATTTCAAGATATTTTCTAAGTAGACTACGAAGCTCCTGATCAAAAAGATAAAGCTGGCATATTTCCTCAAAATTGTGTTCTCCAGCAAGATCACTGGTATCACTGCTTTGGCGGAATTGAAGAGTATATCCAGTAAGCTTATAATAGTTAACCCTGCGAAGAACTTCTTCAGCTGTAACATCATCGTCTATTATTACGTGATGCTCTTTTAACTTCTTAACCTGTTCCGAGAACGAAAGAGGCTGTTTAAGATCCATAATTATTATCCGCCTTTCTGGCGAAAGGCACCGATGGGGTTATGAAAACCGAGGTACTTTTCGCTCTTTTTACTATTCCCAATTCCTGATATTCTTTTCTTGCAAGACCGACACACTACAGA
>Ga0214925_100340_pt1 | contig 27340 bp, 30 predicted proteins | sample Stichaenrichment_FD_168299 | JGI IMG/M metagenome (GOLD analysis project Ga0214925, IMG submission 168299) | Xylose enriched microbial communities from anaerobic bioreactor in Madison, Wisconsin, United States - 63SRT | ecosystem: Engineered > Bioreactor > Anaerobic > Unclassified | place: USA... | reverse complement strand
AAGTAACGACTGATGAGATCCTAGCAGCACTTGAACTAATTAATCAACGACCATTAAAAATACATCATCAACAGACTGCCATTGAAAGATTCCGGGCTTGTTCGGATTAAACTTGTAATTTGCCTTTAAAGTAAAGACTGTCTAGGCTTAGCGGATTTTATGAGAACTGTAATTTCGGTTGTGTTGCAAATCCTAAAACACATCAATTGATTCAGCCCAAGCGGCATCGCCAAGTACTGGCTTGCCTTTATTGAGGCTTGACTAACGGTTCTTGACTAATCGAAGGATTTTTTCGTTAGAGTGTACCCTATTGTAACTAAAGTGAGAAGGGAGTATTATTAGTTACATATAAGTGACCCGGAGGCGACCTAGAATTGGCTAAAATCGGTTATGCGCGTGTTAGTACGCGTGATCAAAATCTTGCACGTCAAATTGAGCAGCTACATGATGCCGGTGTTAATAAAATCTTTCAAGAGAAGCTTTCAGGTAAAAATGCCGATCGTCCTCAACTAAAAGCAATGTTAGACTATATTCGTGATGATGATGAAGTAGTGGTATTGAGCCTTGATCGACTTGGTCGCAATTCTCATGATTTGACTGACATCATCGAAACCATTCGCCATCGTGGAGCTCAATTGAATGTTCTAAATCTGCCTAGCTTTGCAAGTATTGAAGATCCTAACCTTCGTAACTTGATTACGACAATTATTGTCGAACTATATAAGTATATTGCTCAAGAAGAGCGCGAAACTATTAAGATACGGCAACAACAAGGCATAGAAATTGCCAAACGCCAGGGCAAATATAAGGGCAAAATTCGCGAATATGGTCCTCATTCACCTAATCGTCAAAAACGCTATATTTATAAAGAAGCCTGTCGCCTTTTAAATAGGAAGAAAGACGGAGATGAAACTCTGACCAAGCGACAAATTGCTCGCATGTTAGGTATTGCACCAGTAACCTTATATCGCATCGAAAAGTATCAGGCAGAAGATCTAGCAAACGTTCCCCCTAGTGAGAGGTAAACATCATGATAGATTTAAGGGGCAAACGAATTCTCTTTACCGGCCGTTTGCGATCTTTTCGTCGTTTCCAGGCACAACAGTTAGCAATTATTCTAGGAGCAAAACCTGTCAACGGGATTGACAAAAATGTCGATATCCTTGTGGTTGGTATTATTAGCAAACCCTATGATCAACTACTTACCACTCAAAAGTTAACGTATGCTAGAACCTATGGCATTCCAAAGATTGACGAATTAGCCTTTATTTCATGGTGCCAATGGCGATTAGATCAATTGAAAACAACTCTTTAAGTACCTTCTTATCAAACGGGGAGATTAGTATGCAAAAGCGTATCGATTTGGCCAATCAAACGTTTGGACGACTCACAGTCATTAGTTTTTGGGGAAGCAGTTCTAATGGAAACGCGCTTTGGCTCTGTCAATGTCAATGTGGAAATAAATGTATTGTTGACAGTCAACGACTTCAAAAAGGATTCACTCGCAGTTGTGGGTGTTTGCGATCAGAAATAAGCAGATCAAACATAAAAGCTAATAACCAGACTAAAAAATACATGGGCAATCCCAAGAATTTTCAACTAATTAATCGAACAAATTTAGTTGCTTCTAAACTTAAACGATCCAATAACAAATTCGGCATGATAGGTATTAGTTAGGCTAAAACGACTCAAAATTAGGTAGCACGACTTCACTTTCAAAGCCATCTTAATAAACCGTGTATATGTTCATGCGGAGGGTGCAATCGCTGCTCCAAAGACAGCAAAAAAGGATATCATTCCTTTGCAAGAGCAATATAAGCAATCACACCAACAAAATTGAACAAATTGATCAGACAATCCGAGTAGGCGCAAATCCCATTACTTATACTGCCGATGAACCTATAGAAAAGGCGCTTCGTCATAAAATGGTTCAGTACTGTAATCCTCCAAATGGCATAAATATTAAGACTAGTTTTCAAGAAAGGAAGCCGTAACGTGCGTTTATGGCATCAAGATTTAATTCAGCAACTCCCAAGACAACAATTATTGGGACAGCATCGTGAAATTGCGGCGCTTCGCGGTAATGGATGGGGACGGAAACACGCTACCGTTAATTACGTATTTGCACATTCCCCATATAAATTATTTCAATTTCACTGTATTGTGTTACGTGAAATGGAAAAACGAGGTTATCATCCAGATCAGAAATGGTATGATCCTCTGTATCGAGGTCAACATTGCCCAGCATACAAACAACTCAATCCGGTTGCACTCACAATACCCATCTATCCTGAGCATGACCAACGATATAAACATGTTTGCTTAACCAATTTACAAAACAAGGGAATCTTTTTAAACCTTCCGTGATCCTAGTCTGCGATGTTCATCTTGGGACATAGGATTGACAAAATAGGATATCGACAGTATACTTACTAAAAGTAATTGGAAAGCGTAATGTCGTGTTGATTGGAGAAAATTAAATGGTAAATCTTACAGAAGAAATGAAGAATATGTTAAAGAGTCAGCTCCCCTTCCTAGCAACAACAGGAATAGATGGCAAACCTCAAGTTGGTCCCAAGGGCTCACTACATGTCTTAGATGACTCACATTTAATCTACTTTGAGCATACCTTCAGGCAAGCCTATGATAATCTCTCGAGCAACCATTTGGCAGCGGTTGCGGTTGCTGATAGAGGCGCTCAACAGGGATTTCGCTTTGAGGGAACGGCTCATATTCATGAAACAGATGATTTTGCTAATCAGATTTTAGATAAAACTAACATTTTTGAACGTTTCCCACGCGCTGGCGTAGTGGTTATTGATGTTGAACGAATCTATAAATTGGATAACACCTTAGAGGCTGGTATTCAAATCGCCTAGGGTTTTTAAAACAAATTCAACCGAGTAAGTCGAAGAACTTTTTAGTGTCCAAACTCATACAGTGTTTATTTCATGTCATTAAGTATTCATTAGCAAGCAGTTTTGTTATACTTTGGTTAGAAGTGATAGAAGTACGTCTAATTCTTAAGAAACCCGTAGCTTACTGTTAACGCCATTACTTCGAGCGTGTCGATTTTCGATACGCCTTTTTTTGTGTTATTGGATAAAAATCATCCAATAAAAATGGCTCTACGTCAACTGGTGTTGAAGAATAAATTTAGGGTCTACACTTTCTGGTGTTGAGAAATAATCAACACTGAACGTATAGGCCCTTTTTGGATAACGCAAAAAGACACCTACTCAGTGTCCATGCTATGCTTGTTAGCGTCGAAACCAAAAGCAAGCGAGGTTATGAGTAAATGTCCCAATACGATCCTACACTGTCCGTCCTTGGAATACCAGACCATAATATCAAAGTAGCCTTTGTTCGTCATGAATATCGCGGCAACGGGGTACGTCGCCGCCAGTATCATGTGATTGATGCCGAGCTGACTTACCGGTTAACCCGGTGCCCACTGTGTGGCTTTGAGGGCTTGCACCCTAACGGGTTTTACACGGCCCACGTGCGCGTCCTCAACGGGGTTGAAATGCCGACAGTCATTGACTTGCACAAGCAACGATGGCGCTGTCATAACTGTTACCACACAGTCAGTGCCAAGACGCCATTCGTGCAACCCAACCACACGATCGCCGCTCACATGACAGAACGAATCATGAAGTTAGCGCATGAACGGTTGCCAGTCAAAACCATCGCCCGTATTATCGGAATCTCAGCCTCCTCGGTTCAACGGATCATTGACCGAAATCTCAAACTCCGACCGGCTCACCGGCTACCCACGCGACTCTGCTTTGATGAGTTCCGTTCCACTCATGGCATGATGTCGTTTATCTGTCTTGATGCCGATTCACATCGTCTGATTGCCTTGCTTGGTGATCGATTCAACCGTACGATTAAAAACTTCTTCATCGCTCATTATTCACTCGCTGAACGCACTCGGGTCCAGACGGTCACCATGGACATGAATGCAGCTTATCAGACGATTATTCATGAGGTTTTCCCTAAGGCCCAAGTCGTCATTGATCGGTTCCATATCATTCAACTTGCGGCTCGTGCCCTTGATCAGGTACGCGTCCAAGCGCTCAAACAGCTTGATGACAAGCACAGCCGTCCTTATAAGATCATGAAGACAAACTGGCGGCTTTTTCATCAAACTGCGCCTGACGCTAAACACAAACAGTTCCTGTTTGGTTTGAATGAATACGTCACGCAACAGGAGGCCATCGATATCGCACTTGATACTGAGCCCAAGCTCAAGCAAACCTACGAGGCCTACTTAGCGCTTCATGATGCTTTGATGGTGAAGAAACATCCCGCGGAACTGGCAAACCTGTTAGCTACTTACGAGCCAAACGGTACGGCAATGGACATGACGATCGCGACGCTTAAGCGACACAAAGTCGCTGTTCTCGCCGCTGTCACCAGCCCTTATTCCAACGGTCCAATCGAAGGGGTTAACCGCCTCATCAAGTCACTCAAACGATCCTGTTTTGGCTTCAAGAATCAGCTGAACTTCTTCAAACGAATCTACCAAATCACGGCATAACATGACAAAGACGGCTCCCCAAATGGAGAACCGCCTCAAATGATAAATTTATTCTTCAACACCAGTTGACGCAGAGCCAAAAATAGGCCACAACTGTTAAGTTGTGTCGTTGTTATTCTCTGTTACAGGGTCTAATTTGGAGAATCCTAATGGATATCTATAAATCTAGTTACATCACAAAATAACCCCCTCGGAAATAAATTCTTTCAAGAGCTACCTTCCTAGTATTCAAGGGGATTTTCTTCCCACTCAAAAATATTTTATCGGAAAAGTTAAAACTTATGTTTATGTTGTAAATAATAGAAAAATATGTTCTTTATCAACAACTTTTCAAAATAAGCATTTCATGTACTTATGCGGCGTAAAACATGCTACGGGTGTCAGGGAATTTATTAAAGATTTAAAACGCAAATAATTAAACCTACAAACTCTATACCTAAAAGAAGATGGTAGCACTTTCCAAAAATTAGAAGTGATAGACAAAATCGGACTGCTTGATACTTTGGAAGCAACAGTATCTATTGGGAATGATCAGCAGGTGACACTTGAGATGAAAAGCCTGATTTAACGGCGTTTTCGATTGAGTGAAACGAGTTGAAATAGGTAGAATTGAAATGGTTCCCTGCCAAAATCCTGCCAAGAAAAGACGAGCCAGTCCGGAGAAATCTGGGCTGGCTCTGTTTTTAATTTGAATCGAACGTGTGTTCCCTTGATGGTGAGGCTATGATATAATCGTTGTTAGAGTGTTTATGCTTTTCTAGGTAATAGCTGGTAAAATTATGAAGTAATCCATCATTTGAGGTTTAGAGAGAGATTTTGAAATGAGGTCGTTCCATGTTGAGAGTGAGAATTGATATTGAAAGTCTGAAACTCAAAATTTCAGAATCTAACGAGATGTTCTTTCGACAATTAAGTCGAGAAGAGCAGAAAAAGATTGGACAATTTACGACACCTATGCCGGTTGCAGAGTATATGGCAGAACGGCTGATTGATGATGCTGACGTTTTGAATAATCAAAGTGTTAAGCTTTTGGATCCGGGTGCGGGTACTGGAGTTCTGGGTCTAGCTGTGGTTGAGAAACTATTTTTGAAGTATCCGAGTTGTAAGATTGAACTAGTAACTTATGAGAACGAACCAATAGCGCTCCGTGTATTAAAATCAAATCTTTCACTTGCTAAGTCGTGGGCGGCTGAATCAGGACTCAATTTCTCATATGAGATTCGCGAACGTAACTATATCCTCGAAGAAGATGGGCTTTTAGAGGATAGCGTATTTTCGTTTGAGTCTAACTATGATCTCGTGATTGCGAATCCTCCATACAAGAAACTCCCGAAAGATAGTTTAGAGGCCGATGCAATGAGCTTTGTGGTACACGGTGCACCTAACCTATATGGATTTTTCTGGGTTAAGGCTGCGATTGAGTTACGTCCAAATGCTACATCAGTGTTTATTGTGCCACGATCATGGATGAGTGGCGCGTACTTTGAACGTCTTCGTGCCTTTATGTTTTCACAAGGTAGTGTCATCGAACTACATGCGTTTGACAATCGAAACAATGTATTTGGAAGCACCAAAGTTCTTCAAGAACTAGTAATTGTGGTCTTCCAAAAGAAGCGAGTTGATTTAGTGAAAATTTGGTCACATGACGACATTACTACTCTAGAACAAAGTCAATCTATCGTAGTTTCTCGTGATTTAGTTGTTGTTGGTGAAGAGCAGCGAGTTTACTTGATTACGAATGCGACTCAGTTAGCACTTGCAAAATGGGCTATTGCTCTACCCAGTACATTCTCGGACTCAGGTCTGAAAATGAAAACCGGACTGACAGTATGTTTTAGAAACCGAGATTTGGTTGAGGATGAGCCTTCGGATAACAATGTACCCATTTTTTATGCTGACGATTTCGATGGTCATGAGGTTAGACTAAAGCGAGAAAGCGGTCAGTATCTATCAAAGAAGCGAGAGGGCTTTCTTCAAGACAACGTGGATTACATTTTCGTTAAGCGTTTCTCTACTAAGGAAGAATCCCGGCGTATTCAAACTGCGTATTACGATGCAGAACGATTTTCGCAAGAAGAACAAATCAGTACGGATAATAAACTTAACTTCGTGGTTGCAAGCTCCAGTGATTTGTTAAGGGGTGCATTTCTTGTTATGTCGTCGACGATTTTCGACGACTATTACCGGCTGTTGAGTGGAAATACGCAAGTTAACTCAACCGAAATTAATTCGATGAAATTTCCAGATGCGCATAGTCTAGCGAGTCTTGGTGAGAAGTATCAAGTTTCCGAACTCACACAAATGACACAAGAAAAAATTGATCAAATAATGTTGGCGAACTTTGGGGGAGAAGCTTAATGGGTAAATTAGTCGATGCTTGCCAGATGCTCAAAGATGTCGGTTTTGCAAAGTCAGTTAGTGAAAAGAGTATGGCGGCGCGTTTTATCCTGGCAGCCACGAAGGTTACAGAGGATATGAGCTGGTCACAGGCCACAAATTACGGTGTTCAGATTCATGAAGGACTCGTATTCCTAAATGATGAGTATCATACCAATCTGAAAGAGAATACTCGTGAGTCCTTGCGGAAGCAGGGTCCAAAGAAGATGGCCACCGTTGGCCTTGCAAGGGATAACGTATCTGAAGGAATTGCGACGAACTCAAAGAATTATCGCTGGTTTTTATCAGATGACTTTTTTGAATTAGTTCGTCACTTTGAGGATGAGAGTTACACTGAACGTTTGACACAGTTCAAGGCAACACATCTCTCGCGTATGAGCCTTCAAGCTGATAAGCGCAACAAAGTGATGATTCCAGTTAAATATTCTGATTTTGAGTTTGAATTAACACCGGGGAAGCATAATCAGCTGCACAAGGAAATTCTAGAGCAGTTCGCGCCGAGGTTTGCCGGCGGCGCTAGGCTTCTATACGTTGGTGATACCGCCGAAAAGGATCTGAAATTTGAAGAATCAGCTCTGGAAAACTTGGGTTTTCCGATGACGATGCATGACGTTATTCCTGATGTTGTTTTGTTTGATGAAAAACGTAATTGGCTATTTCTTATTGAAGCAGTGTCATCAGTTGGACCAATGTCGGTGGATCGGGTTTCTCGCATTAAGTCAGAATACGCTGGAAAGGCTGGCTTAGTTTTTGTTACGGCGTTTCAAAACTGGTCTGTTTATAAGAAGTTTGTTGGAAACATAGCGTGGGAAACCGAAATTTGGATTGCTGATTTCCCTGATCATATGATTCATATGAATGGTGATCGGTTCATGGGACCATATTCAAATTAATTGGGGTGAGGTTGATGCTTGATACCTTAGATTTACAGAATATTGATTTATTTAAAAATAATTCTAAAATTAATTTCTCAGATATAAATATAATATATGGGAAAAACGGTACTGGTAAATCGACGATGGTGGGAGCCATCGAGGAGCAAATTAATGATCCTGAACATTGCGTTATTTTTAATGGTATTGAAAGATTTATTAGGCCGGACAAACAATTAAATTCAATATTATTAGGGACGCGAAATTTAGAAATCGAAGCTCAAATTCAGGATTTGTCTGCGACGAGAGCGACTGCGGCAAAAGAACTCGCAGAATCCTCAACGACAGTGAAGAACCAGCAGAGTAAATTCAATACATTGGTGCATGATTATCAAGATTTTGTTTGGGAAAATATTTATAAACACTTTCAAAAACAATTTCCGACAGATTTAACTGGTTGGGGTGGCAGTAAAAAGACGTTCTCCGAAAAGCTAAAACAACTCGGAAGACTTGAACCAATTAATCCTAAACAGTTACTAAGCGAATCTGATATTCTTGAAAAACGTAGCTTGATTAAGGCTGGAGTACGATTACCAAGGTATGATACTTTCGCTCAGCAGTTAAATTTCGACCGGGTACGAAAAGTGATGTCCAAAACAATTCGTAGCGAGGCAAAGGGACAAATTGCTAAGCGGATTGAGGAAAGAAAACTTGAAGATTGGATTCAACACGGAAAGCCATTTTTAATTCAAAACGAACCATGCCCATTTTGCGGACAGGAGATAAATGAAGAACATTTCCGACTACTCGAAACGGAGTTTGCTGAGATCATCGATAGCACGTATAAAGATTTTCAGGATGAAATACAAGCATGTGTGGATCTTATCAACCAAGAGCGAAAACAGTTAATTGCGTGGCAACGCTATATCGATGAAGAGTCGAATACAAAGGATGAGTCATTCAGGCTTATAATTTCCAAGGAAGTAGATGTGGTCAGTACGGGGCTTCAGCTTTTGTCAAAAACGTTGCTATCGAAGAATGAACAAATGCAACAAGAAGTGCCCATCGATGAGCAGTTGAATACATTAAGCGGGTCATTAGATGATTTAACTGCGAAAGTAAACGAAGTTAATGCTCGAATAGATTCAAACAACGAATTAGTCAAGAATTCTGCCGATTCAGAGAAAGAGTTGCATAAACAGGTACTTGAGCTAATGAGGCTTCGGTGCCTTCAAGACGATATTGCCTCCTGCCAATCAAAGGTTAAAGACGTTCAATCTAAATTGAAGAATGCAATCAGCGAGAATAAACAAAACCAGAACGCATTAAATATGATTGATAATGATATTGCAGCGCTCAAAGCAAAGACTCGGTCTGAGCAGGAAGCAGTTTCCAGAATTAATCATCTTTTAGGATTATTAGGAAACAAGCGCTTTAAATTGTGTCTTTCTGCCGCGGAAGATGGTCTGAGTGGATACTACACAATTGAGGGAAATGATGGAAAGCGACGTTCAGTGTCAGCCCTTAGCACAGGCGAGGAGAACCTTATTGCTTTTTTATACTTCTTTTATTTGGTTGAGGCAAAAATGTCGGAACAAAGCCCAATCGCAATTGTTATTGATGATCCAGTTACCAGTAACGACGATCAATCCATGTTTCTGATAGTAACACTTATTCAAAATTTGCTTTTTCGAGCAAAGGAAAACAACGTGCAGGGAAGTCAAAAACTCCAGATATTTGTGTTTACGCATAATTCAAGTTTCTATATCAACTTGAAAGAGTGGACAAAAAATCCATATACAAAGAAAAACCGCAGTTTTCGTCTTTCTGCTGGCCCAATCGGCAGTGTGATTGAACAAATTAAGGGTAAAAATGAAGATATTATTAATAATTATGACGAACTTTGGCGTGAAGCCCAGTTTAGTTATCAGCAGGATCAGAAGCAGGCACTTTGGAACCAAATTCGTCGAATATTAGAGACCTACGTCAAATTTAACAATCGAACTGCGAGTTTGGAAAATGCTGTTCGCAAAAAGATAATTGCAGCCGAAGATACCGAAAAAAAGCTCATCGCTTTGCAACTTGTAAAAATTGCACATGCTAACTCGCACAGTATTGATGAGTTGATGCAAGATCTTTCTCCGTGGAGTAAGGAACAGATCCGTGATGCATTTAAATTTGTTATGGAATCACTTGGTGGTCAAGAGCACTTTGAAGCACATTGGAATCCGAGTATCGTGTAACAGTATCAGCGGTGAGTGCTTGTGATTATGGAATTTCGTACCTCTTGCTGCATCTTTATCAGGTGTTGATTCAGGTACCGTCGATCTAGCCACTCCGCAATCTATCTTATATCATCGTTTCGCCAGGCGTACATTTGGATGATATCATCCAGGTACGCCTTTTCCATTTTCTCATCACCTTTATCGTGCGATGCCTGCCTTAGCAAAGATCCATTATGACATTCTTTTAAGTTGTGGCACTGCCATTCTTCTATTATTCCTGTTACAGGGTCTAATTTGGAAACTCCAAATGAACATCTATAAATCTAGTTACATCACGAAATTAAAAACGGCCACTAGAGTATACCCTAGTGGCCGTTTTTGATCCATTATCAATGGCTTTTTAAATTAGGGCCTAGTACTTTTGGAATGGAAATACTTTCCAACACCAAAAATTCTAGACCCGATAAAATTAGTGATTTCCTGATAATTGAATGGGATATTGGTGGTGTTAATATGAGGAATCATGGTCAATATCTGATTATGATCAATAGGGATCATACCAACGTAGAAGTTGTTTAAATCAATAACGGTCAAAGAATTAGGAACACGCAGTTTAAGCGCTTCTTGGACTAAAGCTTTCATATTATAGGCATTATTATCAGATATTAAAGTAATATCACTGCCTTCACAAAGGTAGAAATCTGCTGAAGCAACATTACCAAGTAGCTGAAAAGTTGACTGATTCATGATATCTCCCTGACTATTTACAAAAAAGTGCTTTATTTTGCAGACTTAGGCATGTCATTCTTATTCTATGAGTATATAACTGAAACTTGAAAGTATGAAGACAGACTGATCCCTTGGTATCACAGGGCATATTTTAATTAATTTAACCATTTAGCTTGCTGTTAACAGCGAAACTAACCGTTTCGGCAAAAATGTGAAGAACTGATTCATCATCTGAATAATTTGGGCTCTTCTTGCATAAACTTCATGATTAATAATCGTTTTTAACGAATTTAGAAGCCATACCAGTGCTTGAGACAACTCAATATCTGGCATGGCTTCGTTCATTATAAAGAATAAATCCCCAATGGTGCGATCATCCTGATTTTGCCGTTCCTGCCAAGCTAATAGGTCATAAGTCATCATGACAATTGCTAAATGGCCACAAAGCCCGTCATAATTTTGAACTTGTGATTTGTCGAGCCGCAAGTATTGCTTGGCAACTTTAAAGTAATTCTCAATTTGCCATCTTCGGGCGTATAGTTGAATGATCTCTTGTGGCTGAAGGCCTAACTGAGTCGTTGCCAGTACTAGGTAGTCATCTTGACGGGCCCGATTAGCCACAAATACCAAGCGAAGCTTGAATTTTTGGTTCCCGACGTGCGCTTCGACAAAGCAGCTGTATTGATAAGCTTGCTTGGGTTGATATTTTGAGGCCTGCAGTCGCTTGTATAATGCTTTAACTGAATATTGCCGTCCGCGATATTGATAGTAAATTTTGCTGGACCGTTTAAGCATGCCCACGCCGTTTAATCCCAACTTGGTTAATTCATAGAACATTTTTGGTGAGCTATACCAGCTATCAAATAACACATAGTCAGCTAGAACGCCATTTGCGAGGGCTTGCTTGACAAGTTGCAATGAAACGAGGTTCATTTTTTGCTGTGCTTGGCGACGTCTCCGGCCAGCAATTGTTCGTTGATCGGTTGTTTTAGCTGATTTTCCAAGGACGTTTTGTGGCTTCTTGGAAGACATTAATGCAAAGTTGATCGGTAAGAATGTATTGGCGTCACTCCAACCCAAAGTTAAAGCCCGGTATCCCTTAATATATAACTGTTTGTCATGGTCAAAGACTCGCGCTAGTAATTCGGTTTGGGTGGCGTACTCACGGGAAAAGAGTGTATCGTCAATGATCAATGCTAACCGCCGCCGGCGGTCAATAAACGGTCGTAAATGCTTGATTAAATGACTCCCAACTTGACAAATCAAGCGTTGCCAATTGATCCGGCCATCGTTCAAATTATTTCTGACGGTGCGACTGGTAAAGTTAGGTGTTTCATGGGCTCGATAAAGCGAGCGTCCCAGGAACTTTGTCGTGAGCAGCCATTCAATGACCTTCATCAAGCTGATTTCTGAATGCCGGCGATAATTCACCAACTTGGTGAGTTTAGATAGACCAATGAGGGAAGTAAATTGATGAACAATATTGTGAAGCTCGTTTTCTGTATTTTTTTGTCTTATAATATTCATGACGTAAGTCTCCTTTGTATCTTGGTTTTGGTCGACTAAAGTATACAACGCAGGAGAGCTTGCGTTTATTTTTTTGCCAAAAAAGCCAATAACCACACGCCTTTGGCGTGATTATTAGCTTTCAAGTTTCAGTTCTTAGTTTTATCGGTTATTACGCCATTAACCAAAATAGTTTGAATTTCAAACTATTTTAGGTTATGATGTGGGATGTTCAAAGTTTGGACATGGATGAAGTGAAATCAACCAAATTTTTTTGACAATTTAGTTCGAAAGTCGAATTAATCTGGCGTGATACTTGATCAGTTTTGCAACCGAAAGGAAGAAAGCAATGAGTGTATTAGATGCAGCTAAAATTATGGATCTAATTCCCAATCGATATCCAATTTTGTTTATGGATAAAGTCGATGAATTAAATCCGGGTGAATCGATCGTTTGTACCAAAAACGTCACAATTAACGAGGAATTTTTCCAAGGCCATTTTCCTGGAAATCCAGTTATGCCCGGCGTATTAATTATCGAGTCGCTTGCTCAAGCAGCTTCGATTTTAATTCTCAAGACGGAAAAATATCGTGGCAAGACAGCTTACCTTGGTGCCATTGATAATGCCAAATTCAGAAAAGTTGTTCGTCCGGGTGATGTTTTGAAGCTACATGTTGAAATGGAAAAACAGCGTGACAACATGGGTAAAGTTAAATGCGCTGCCAAAGTTGAAGACAAAGTGGCTTGTTCCGCCGACTTAACGTTCATTGTTCCAAATCCAGATAAAAAGATTTAGACCGAGAGTGAATGAGGAGATTTAATGAATGAATTCGACGAGTGATGAAATCAAAGATGATTACAATTTCATAAGTGAGGCTTTGATAGATATTTATGATCAGATAATGCGAATTGAAGAGAGTGAAATTCGAAAGAGTCGATTTAAGGACATCACTGCAAAAGAATTGCATCTTATTCATACAATTGGCCTTCATGATCGGAAAACAACTTCAGAAGTATCACGTGTTTTGAAGTTAAGTAAAGGGACGTTAACTGCCAATCTTAATAACCTTGAGAAAAAAGGCTACATCATTCGAATGATTAACCAACAGGACCGTCGGATTATCAACCTTGGGCTGACGAGTAAGGGCAGATTGCTTTATCGTGCCCACTATGCGTTCCATCGCCAGTTGGTTGAAAGTTGCTTAAAGGGATTTGACGGATCCGATATTCGAAAGATGCGGCAGGCATTGGTTAACGTTGAGAAATTTATTGACGAGGTTTCATCAAAATGAAATTTGAAGATTTCAAAATAGTAGCTACGGCGAGTCAAGTGCCTGAGCGAGTTGTTGATAATCATGAACTTTCAACGATGATGGACACCTCTGATGAGTGGATCGTTAAGCGAACGGGAATTAAGCGTCGGCATATTGCCGTTACTGAAACTACAAGCTCACTTTGTACCAGCGTTGCTCAGCAATTACTTGCTCAAAGCGAACTGCAGCCTGACGATATTGATTTGATCGTTGTTGCAACCATGTCACCTGATTATTTAACACCTTCTACCAGTGCAACTGTGCAAGGAAACATTGGTGCTACTAAGGCGATGGCGTTTGATATTGATGCAGCCTGCTCAGGGTTTGTTTATGGATTGAAGCTAATTCGGCAAATGCTGATGGCAGATCATAAAAAGAATGCCATTTTAATTGGTGGTGAAACGTTAAGTAAGCTTTTGGATTGGTCTGATCGATCCACTGCCGTTTTGTTTGGTGATGGTGCCGGTGGGGTTTTGGTTACGAACGAGACAACTGCTGATGGGTCATATCTTGCAGATAGTATGACAACCCTTGGCAGTCTTGGTGGCTATTTAACGGCTGGTAAGACTGGTCAGCCATCACCATTTTCATCAGATCATCAACCATTCAAGCCGTTCTTTAAGATGAATGGTCGGCGTGTTTATCAATTCGCGGTTAAGAATGTTCCCGATTCGGTTAACCATGCATTATCGGTGGCTAAATTAGCACCGACAGATGTTGACCACTATGTCCTTCATCAAGCGAACGTTCGAATTGTCGAGCGGATTGCGGATGAACTCGAGCTGCCAATGACCAAATTTCCGGTTAACATCGGTGAATTTGGGAATACCGCAGCTGCCAGCGAACCGATCTTGTTGGATCAGCTAGTAAAACACAACATTATCAAACGTGGCGATACAATTGCGTTAAGTGGCTTCGGTGGTGGCTTAACAGTTGGAACCATGTTACTGACTTATTAACGATATTGCTCATAGAAAATTAATTAATCAAATTAAAAACAAACAACTATATTGGAGGAAATTAATGATGACTAAAGAAGAAGTATTTAACAAGGTAAAGGATATTATCGTGGACCAATTGGATGTTGATGCAGACAAAATTAAAGAAGACACTAATTTCAAGAATGATCTTTATCTTGACAGTTTGGATATCTTCGAAGTTGTTGACAAAATTGAAGATACTTATGATATCGAAATTAAAACTGACGAAGGTATGGAAACTGTTGGTGATTTGGTAGATTACGTTCTTAAACAACAAACTAAGTAGGTTGATACTTTGAGATTAAGTTATTTATTTAGCGGTCAGGGAAAACAATTTCCCGAGATGGGGCAGGACCTTTACCAACAAGAGGTAATTTATCGTCAAACCATTGAGGAAGCTTCTGCTGCACTTAATATGGATTTGAGTAAATCAGAGGTTATGGATGATCCCAATAATGTCCAGGTCGCCATTGTCGCAATGAGTACCGGTATTTTTCGGATTCTTGAAAAAGAATTCGGATCACCAGTGGGCGCTGCTGGATTGAGCCTTGGCGAATATAGTGCAATTATAGCTGCTCGTGGTGTTCAGTTTGCTGATGCGCTAAAGCTGGTTCGTGATCGTTCTCGCTATATGGATAAAGCAGGAAAAGATCATCCGGGTAAAATGGCAGCTGTTCTTAAGGCAAACGCTGATTTAGTCCGTGAAGCCTGCCGGGTTGGTGCTCAAGCAGGTGATATTTACCCAGCTAATTTTAATACCGATTCGCAGATTGTTATCGGGGGTACACAGGCCGGTTTGGACGCAGCAACCACTTATCTTCATGAACATGGGATTAAGCGGGTTGTTCCGTTAAAAATGACGGTTGCTTCTCATACTCCGTTTATGCAAGAAGCAAGTGATTTATTAGCTGATCGAATTCAAACTGTTGACTTTCATGAGTTTAAGTTTCCTGTTATTAGTAATACAACAATGACCCAATTTGATGTTGCCAATATGAAACAGACGCTGGTTGATCAGTTGGTTAATCCGACCCATTTCATTGATTGCCTCAAAGCCTTAGTCAATTTGGGCAGTGATACGATGATTGAAATCGGTCCGGGTGATACGTTGATGAAGTTTGCAAAATCGTTATCAACTGTTGACACACTACATATTGATAGTGTTAAGACATTGAATGATGTCAGATCAAATGTAAAGTTGGTGAAATAATGAGTGAAGCAAAACAAATTGCATTAGTAACCGGTGCCGCAAAGGGGATCGGATTAGCGATTGCCAAAAGGCTTTCAAAAGATGGTATGACAGTTGTTTTAAATACGCACCATGCTTTAGATGATGATGTGAAGCAGCAATTAAGTGATCAGGGAGTTACTTTTGATAATTTGGTTGGCGACGTGGCCAACGAAGATGATGCCCAAGCAATGATTGACAGTTTGCTGGAAAAATATGGTCAAATTGATGTTTTAGTAAACAATGCGGGCATTAACCGCGACAAATTATTGAGCCGCACTAAGCTGTCGGATTTTAAAGCAGTTATTGACACAAATTTAATTGGCGCGTTTAACATGACCAAGTTTGCAATGAAGTCAATGCAAAAGAGTCGTTCTGGTGTCATTGTCAACATTTCCAGTATTTCAGGCTTGCATGGTAATATTGGGCAGGCTAATTATTCCGCTAGTAAAGCTGGACTAGTCGGTTTGACAAAAACAGCCGCTCGTGAAGGGGCTTTACGTAATATTCGTTGTAATGCTGTTGCTCCGGGAATGATTGAAACCGATATGACTGGAAAAATGAGCGAACGTCGTCAAAAAGAATTCACTGATCAAATTCCGTTGAAACGATTTGGCCGACCGGAAGAAATTGCCGACGCAGTTTCGTTCTTGGTGCATAATGATTATTTAACAGGTCAAGTCATCACAATTGATGGTGGATTAACAATTTAATTGCTAAAGGAGAAAAATTCATGAACAGAGTCGTTGTTACTGGAATGGGTGCCGTTACCCCACTCGGAAATGATGTTGATAGTTTTCTGACCAACTTATTAAATTCGAAGGTTGGCATTAATAAGATTACCAAATTTGATGCAGAAGCAACTGGAATTTCTGTTGCCGGTGAAGTCAAGGACTTTGACGCAATGAAGCGCTTGGACCGAAAAACCGCAAAGCGAAATGATCTGTTTGTCAATTACGCGCTATATAGTGCTCACGAAGCGATGGAAATGGCTGGCTTGAATGAAGACAATATCAAACCAGAGGAACTAGGCGTCATTTATGGTTCAGGAATTGGTGGTTTGACGACCATTCAAGAGCAAGTCATCAAGATGCACGACAAAGGACCTAAGCGGGTATCACCTCTCTTTGTGCCTAATTCCATTGTTAATATGGCTGCCGGTGATATTTCAATTGCCTTCAAGGCCCGTAACACCAGTCAAGCTATTGTGACTGCCTGTTCGTCAGGGACTAATGCAATTGGCAATGCCTTTGAATATATTAAAGAAGGAAAAGCTGAGGCAATGATTGCAGGCGGAACTGAAGCTTCAGTAAATGAAATTGGTATTTCAGGATTTGCTGCAATTACGGCATTATCGAAGACCGAAGATCCAATGAAAGCGTCAATTCCGTTTGATAAAGACCGAAATGGTTTTGTAATGGGTGAAGGTTCTGGAACCCTGGTCTTGGAAAGTTATGACCATGCCAAAGCACGTGGCGCTAAGATCCTTGCTGAGATTGTTGGTTATGGAACGACTAGTGATGCTTACCATATGACAGCGCCTGATCCAGAGGGAACCGGCGCTAAACGGGCAATGCAAATGGCCATTGACGAGGCTGAAATTGATGCCACTGATGTTGACTATATTAACGCGCACGGAACAAGTACTCATGCCAATGACAGCGCTGAATCCAAGGCAATCAATGTGGTCTTCTCAAAGAATGATCATGTTAAGGTAAGCAGTACCAAAGGGATGACTGGCCACGCATTGGGCGCAGCCGGTGCGATTGAGGCTGTTGCAACAATCGGCGCAATTCAAAGAAACCAAATGCCGGTAAATGTGGGTGTTGTTAACCAAGATGAAGAATGTGATGTTGATTTAGTTGATGACACCAATAAGAAAACAACTGTTAACTATGCAATCAGTAACTCATTTGGATTTGGAGGACACAACGCTGTAATTGCATTTAAGGGATGTGATTAAAGTTATGGACGAGAAGGAAATTGAACGGTTATTAGATAAGTTTGATAAATCATCACTCAAAAACTTTGAGTTAACGCAGGATGATTTTAAATTGGCATTGAGTAAACGTGAGGCTGGTGACCAAGTTGTTGTAGGTGAGCCAACATTAACAACACCTAATGACACTGTTAGCGCACCTAAACCGACGTCAAAACAATCACAGAATGAATCAACAACGCCAGCTGTTAATTCGGCAGCTGATGTCGCCGAAATTAAAGCACCGCTGGTAGGTGTTATCTATTTCGCGCCAAGTCCCGATAAGCCTGCCTTTAAAAAGCAGGGCGATAAAGTTGAAAAAGGGGACGTTGTCTGCGTTATTGAAGCAATGAAGATGATCAATGAAGTTAAGAGTGATGTTTCAGGAACAATTTCAAATATCTTGGTTGAGGATGGCAGTATGGTTGAGTATGATCAACCACTGTTTCAAGTTAAGAAGGGATAGATAATAATGACACCCAACGTAAATGATGTGATTCCCCAACGCTATCCTTTTGAAATGATTGACCGCTTTTTGGATGTTCAAGCAGGTGTTAAGGCAAGATCGGTGAAACTGATTTCCATTAATGAATGGTTCTTTGCCAACCAGCCGGTTAACCGGTTAGTTGTCCCACGGCCAATTATGATTGAGGCAATGGCTCAGACTGGGGTTGCTGCCATTCTGTCATTACCAAAATATCAAGGGAAAAATGTGTTTTTTGGCGGCATAAAAAACGCCACTTTTCAAGATGATTTTCGACCAGGCGACCGGTTAATCTTTGAAGTGGAAATGAAAAAGCTCAAAATGAACATTGGATTAGGTCACGGATCGATTATTCGAGACGGTCAAGTGATTTGTGAGGCCGACCTGATATTTGCGGTGGAATGAGAAACCTGGCTCATTTCGGGAATGAATCCAAATGGCGTTCCAAAACGTTTTTAAGTACAAGAAGGTGAGCATATGTTTAAAAAAGTATTAGTGGCAAATCGTGGCGAAATTGCTGTGCAAATTATCAGAGCACTTCATGACATGAATATTGAAGCAGTTGCTGTTTATTCCAGTGCTGATAAGGAGAGCTTGTTTGTTCATTTAGCTGATGAGGCGATCTGTATTGGCGGTGCCCAGCCGAGTGATTCTTATTTAAATATGGCCCAAATTATGAGTGCCGCAACTTTAACTGGTTGTGAAGCCATTCATCCCGGGTACGGTTTTCTCTCTGAGAATGCTGAGTTTGCGGAAATGTGTGAGTCTTGTCATATTCAATTCATTGGTCCTAGCCATCAATTGATTTCACTGATGGGTGACAAGGCTAACGCCAGAGAGGCAATGAAGTCCGCGGGCGTTCCGGTGATCCCTGGTAGCGAGGGTGATGTCACTTCAGTTGATCAAGCTGAACGGATTGCTGAAAAAATTGGTTTCCCAGTTTTATTGAAATCCGCTGCCGGTGGTGGTGGTAAAGGTATCCGTGAGGTTGATCGGCCAGAAGAGCTTCGTGATTCATTCGAGCAGTGCCAACGTGAGGCCAAGGCATCATTTGGTGATGATAGTATGTATGTTGAAAAACTAATCCGAGATGCCAAACATGTTGAAATGCAGGTGATTGCGGATAATTTTGGCCACGTTGTCTATTTACCGGAACGTGACTGTTCTCTGCAACGAAATCATCAAAAGGTAATTGAAGAAAGTCCATGTATTTTGATTTCTCCTGAAGAACGTCAGGAATTAGGTGAAATTGTTGCCAAGGCAACGCTTAAACTTGGTTATACAAATACTGGGACCTACGAATTTTTGATGGATCACGATCACCATTTTTACTTTATGGAAATGAATACTCGTCTTCAGGTTGAACATACGATTACCGAAGAAGTTACCGGCATTGAGCTGGTAAAGGGTCAGTTAGCCGTTGCTGCTAATGAAGTATTACCCTTTGTTCAAGCAGATGCGACTGTTAAGGGACATGCTTTGGAGTGTCGATTAAATGCCGAAGACCCCGAAAACAACTTTGCTCCTCAACCCGGGAAAATTACCCATTTATTTTTCCCTGATGGGTCATTGGGTGTCCGAATTGATGCTGGTGTGACCAACGGCAGTTTTATTTCACCTTTTTATGATTCAATGATCGCTAAATTAATCGTTCATTTAAATGACCGGAATGCGGTCATTGCGAAGATGAAACGGGTGTTAAGTGAGCTTGAAATTACGGGTGTCATAACCAATCAAGCCTTTTTATATGAGTTAGTTACATCTGATCGATTTAAACAGGGAACCTACTCAACTAGTTTTATTGAAAATGATGTTCTTGCTGGTAGGAGGGGATTAAATGCTGCAAAGTCGGTTTAAAATGCCCAGTCGTGATGAATTAAAAAAGCGAATGGATAAAATCCCCGATAACTTAATGAAAGAATGCCCAATTTGCCATACAACGTTTTTTTCGATGAGAATGGGCAAGCAGCGAACCTGCCCTAATTGTGGATTTGGTTTTCGAATTACGGCTCGCAGGCGGGCTAAGATTACGTTTGATACCTTTGACGAAATGGATGCAGACGTAACGGTTCCCGACCAATATGACGATAAGAAGTATCGGGGTAAAATTGCAAAAGCAAAAAAGGTAACCGGAATTAAGGAAAGTGTCTTGACTGGAATCGGGTCACTGGATCATCAAAAAGTGGCGGCCGGAATTATGGACCCATTCTTTATCATGGGTAGTCTTGGCAGTGCCACTGGTGAAAAAATTGTTCGATTGTTCGAAAAAGCAACCACTGAAAAGTTGCCGGTTGTCATGTTTACGGCTTCTGGTGGTGCGAGGATGCAGGAAGGGATCAAGTCACTGATGCAAATGGCAAAGGTGTCCCAGGCTGTTGAGGCTCACAGCAAAGCCGGACTGTTTTATCTGGTGGTTCTTTGTGATCCAACGACTGGTGGCGTTACTGCCAGTTTTGCAATGCAGGGCGACATTATTTTAGCCGAATCTCATGCTTTGGTTGGATTTGCTGGTCGCCGAGTCATTGAACAAACAATTATGAAGCAGCCACCCAAGAATTTTCAAAGGGCTGAAACTGTTTTGGATCACGGCTTTATCGATGCGATTGTTCCGCGGACCAATTTAAAGCAGACAATCTCTCAATTTTTGCGACTGCATCAGAGGGAGGCTAGTCATGGCTAAAAAAACAGCTTATCAACGTGTTCAGGCAGCCCGTGACAGTCATAAAATTTCAACGGATGAACTCATTCGTGGTTTGACAACTGATTTTTTTGAACTCCATGGAGATCGGTCTGATGGCGATGATCAAGCAGTAATCGGTGGCATTGGATTGTTAAAGGATGTACCGATTACGGTGGTTGGGATTCGTAAGGGTGCTGATACGGAAGAAAATATCAAGCGTCATTTCGGTAGCCCTGAACCGGAAGGCTATCGTAAAGCGCTTCGATTAATGCAACAGGCGGAAAAATTCCATCGACCGATTTTGGCGCTGGTGAATACGCCTGGCGCTTGGCCGGATGTGGATGCTGAATATCACGGTATTGGTTCTGCAATTGCCAAGTGCTTACAAGTGGGCATGCAACTAAAGGTACCGTACATTAGTATCATTGTTGGTGAGGGTGGTAGTGGTGGCGCGATTGCGCTTGCCTGTGGCGACAAAGTATTTATGTTTGAAGATAGTATTTATTCCGTTTTGTCACCTGAAGGCTATGCCAGCATCATGTGGAAGGATTCATCAAAGGTCCAGCAAGCAGCTGAAGCCTTAAATTTAACACCAGAATGGTTACAAGAAAATGGTATTATTGATCAGATTATTCATGAATACCACTCTGGTGAGAATTTAGGCCCACTACGTGACTTTCTGGCAAATCAGTTTAATGAACTGGCTAATTTACCGATTGACGAGTTATTACGCCAACGTGAGCAACGTTACCGGAATTTTTAAAAGAAAAATTATTTGGAGGCCGAATTAAATGAGTGGCTTTTTAGATGGAAAAACAATTGTGATCATGGGGGTCGCAAATAAACGCAGTATTGCTTGGGGATGTACCCAGGCAATTATTGATCAAGGCGCTAAGGTTATTTTAACTTATCAAAATGATCGAATTAAGAAGAGCTTACAACGATTTGTTCCTGAAGATTCAGAATTAGTAGAATGTGACGTTGCTGATGATGACAACATTAAAAATGCATTCGAAGAGATTGGTAATAAGTATGGCAAAATTGATGGTGTGATTCATGCAATCGCTTATGCTGACCGTGAGACATTGACGTCTGGGCTGGTACATACTACTCGTGAAGGATACGATTTGGCTCAAAACATTAGTGCCTACTCATTGATTGCAGTGAGTCGTTATGCACAACCAATCCTAAATGACCCTTCAAGTATTGTAACTTTGACTTATTTTGGTTCAACTCGGGCCATTCCAAATTACAATATGATGGGTGTTGCCAAAGCGGCCTTGGAAGCCAACGTTCGCTATTTAGCTTCAGATTTAGGGGTGAATGGGATTCGAGTAAACGCAATTTCTGCGGGTGCGGTTAAGACATTAGCAGTTACCGGCATTAAGCATCATGGTGAATTGTTAAAGGAATCGGAGTCGAGAACCGTTGATCAAAAGAGCGTTACAACAACCGAAATCGGAAATGTGGCTGCCTTTTTGATGAGTGATCTGGCAACTGGAATGACCGGCGACGTGGTTTACGTTGATAAGGGTGTGCATCTTATTTAAAGAGAGTGATCAAATCAGCGGTTAGATCCCAGAATATAAGCCAGCCCATCTAATATTCTGGTTTTGAATATTAGATGGGCTGGCTTATATGGCCGGGAGCTGCTGATTTGATCACGTTTCGGCTAAGAAACATAGGCGAGTTCTCGGCATTCTGGTTTTGAATTCCGACCTTGGTTTATCTTATGTGTAAAACTAATAGATTATCGACGAAGAATGGGATCTTGATTTAAGAGTGAGGTAGGGACAAATGATGGATCATCAGGCTCAAATTTTACATGCATTGTTAGCGGCCGACCATCGCTACGTTTCAGGAAATGAACTTGCCCGGCAGTTTAAGATTAGTCGTCCGGCAGTGTATAACAATATTTTGAAACTGGAACGTTGTGGTCATCAAATTGATACGAAAAAAGGTTTGGGATATTGCTATGAGCAGTCTGGATGTTTAAATTCTCAAGTCATTAATCATTATCGCACGACAACGTATCCGGTTGATGTCCAGACATTTGACACCTTAACTTCAACATGACCTAGCAGTTAAAAACTGTTTTTACGGTAGCGTCAAGAATCTTGTGTAAATGAAACGCCTTCGTACATATAATATGTATCTAACTTAAATAAATGATGCTTCCAAGGTGTCCTGGAGTCCTTTGAACCCTCGGTGGATCCGCTTCAGAGACTTCTCGTTATAAACATTAAACTGAGAAACCAGGAAGCGATCCAGTGAATCTTCCGTTGGAAATTGTTCTTTGTGGTGGGTGGTGCGCTTGAGATGCTTATTAAAGTTCTCAATCAGGTTAGTGGAGTATAGTGATTGCCGGATAGCTGGTGGAAAGTCCATGAAAGTGAGTAAATTCGGCATTTTAAGCAGATCTTTGATTAATTTGGGATAGGTCTGATGCCAGTTGTTGGCGAACTCATTCAGTTTCAGTTCGGCTGCTTCACGGTTGGCGGCCCGATGAACTTGTTTAAAGTCACTGATCACGGCCTTGCGGTCTTTTACGCGAACTTTGTTCATCAGATTCCGCCCAACATGAACCAGGCAACGTTGTCGTTTGGCTTTAGGGAAATGCCGATTCAAGCCTTCATCCAAACCAACTAACCCATCGGCCACAAACAACAGCACATCTTTAACGCCCTGCTTGATCAAGGTTCCCAGCAGTTCAGTCCAGATTCCAGTCGATTCCGTTGGCGCCACTTGGTAGTTCAGCACTTCTTTCGTACCATCTGGACGAATGCCAATCGCAATATGAACGGCTTCTTTTTGAACGGTATCCCGCTTTAACGGCAAGTAAGTGGCATCTAAGAAGATGGCCGCATATTGTGAAGCCAGTCGACGTTGCTGGAAAGCTTGAACCTGTTCATTGACGGCTTTAGTCATGTTGGAAACCGTGGCTTTGGAGTAGTGAGCACCGTACATTTTCTCAATGAGTTCGGCAATTTCAGCAGTGGTAATTCCCTTGGTATACAACTGAATGACCGTTGTTTCTAAATTATCACTGTGCCGACCGTAGGCTGGCAAGGTATGATTTTCAAACCGGCCATTGCGATCTCGAGGAATGGTTAAGTTAAGTTGGCCGTACTTCGTATCAAACGAGCGCTCATAACTGCCGTTGCGGTTATTACCAGTGTTAATCCCAGCGTATGAGTAGCGTTCGTAACCCAAAAACTCTGCCAATTCGGTTTGAAGCAGCTGGTTAATCGCAATTTCGAGGTGGTGACGAAAAACTTCGTCCAAATCTTGCTTTTGGGCTAGTGCAGCGATAATTTCTGTGGTAAGTTCATTCATGGGGAATGCCTCCTGTGATGTTTTCTGTGGTTACTAAATATCATAAGGGAAGGCATTCCCTATTTCTATACAATTCAGAAATCTTTTATGCATTTACACAAGATATTTTACGCTCTCTTGCCGATGAAACGCAATTACATTTATAATTAACTATTACTAGGAAAATTATTCAAATAATGTTCAAAAAAGGGCACCTGTTTAAAAAATGAGTTGTAGTAAACTCCATTTTTTAAATCAGGTGCCCTTCCCTAGTATTAACTTATTTAGAGTAGGAAAAACACTTTCGATAGTAGCTACAGTTTAAAGCGGCAATATCAAAATCATTGTGGTAGTGCTCATAACGTCCCGTATTATCAACACATAATCCATAAATTAAGCTATCCAATATGATCTCCTTTATACTTAAAACCAGTTTTGATTACTTCACCGCTTGTAAAGGTTTGAAATGTTCCATCTATCCTTTTAATGGTTATACCACCATTATCTTCAATCTTCTGAGCAACTCCCTGAACAACTTCTGACCCAGTATTTAAAGAAACCACTTTTCCTAAAACAATCGATTTTTTCCGGTACTCCGCCAATAGTTGGGGGTTCGTATAGTCTAAAAATCCGTTTATAATTGCTTGGATTATTTCGGCAATTAATTGATTGCGGTTAACTGAATTGTCATTATCGATAGCTTGGGCTTTGATTGCCAACTCTTTTGGAAACTTGACAGTTGTTAAATTTATTCCCACACCAACAATGAAAGCTGAGGCCGCCCCCAGTTCAAGATCAAAAATGGACTCCGTAATAATTCCGCCCACCTTATGATAATTTAGATAGATGTCATTTACCCATTTAAACTGAAATTCTTTATTTGGATAAAACTTTTCAAGCACATGGGTGATGCTCACGGCAATCCCAGTTGTTAGTAGTCCGGGTTGAATAACAGTTTGTTGTTGGTTAGGCAGAATAATACTGAGATAAAGGCCTGTAGTCGGTGGTGAATAAAAAGAGCGACCTCGTCTTCCATAACCGTTAGTCTGCTTATCGGCAACAAAAACGGTTGGCCTGGTAATACAGTGCTTACTAGAAAATTGCTTTGCTAAATCTTGGGTTGATGTAACTTCTTTAAAGACATGCAGATTATCTGTTAATTGCTTATGGCTGTAAATATTAATTAAGTCGGCTTCTAAATACGGTGCTGTATGAAGCATGTACCCACGTTTCTTACGACTAACAATTGGATAATCTCGTTTGTTTTTTAAATTATTAATAGCCTTCCAGATGGTTTCACGACTGACTTGAAACTTTTTAGCTAGATAGTCACCAGATACCCACGTATCTAAATTAGTCAAAAGTTCTAACACCACTTTTTCTTGGGTTGATTTATTTTTCATCAAACCACCTCCTAATTAAATAGCGATAAACAATAACTAAAATAAGCTTAAATGCATTGCTTTTCTAATACGGCGAACAATAATAACTGCTAAAGCACTTTTAATAAGATCTCCTGGTATAAATGCTAAGTTTGAAATAAGAGCGGCAATCAGCGTAATGTGAGACTGGTAAGAGAGCCATATAGCACCCACCAAATCAATAAAAATCACTCCGGCTAATAATAAAATGAGCAGTTCAAATATCCAAGACTTATTGTAAATCTGAAAACGATTAATTAATAGACCAATTAGTAATGGCGTAAATAACCAAGCTATAAGATAGCCGCCAGTTGGTCCAATAAAGACAGCCATGCCACCATTACCACCAGAAAGTATGGGCATACCGATGAAGGCTAATAATAAAAATAGACATACTGAGATGGTCCCATACCTAGGTCCCAACAACTCACCACTCATCATCACTCCCATGTTTTGTAAAACGATAGGTACTGGAATAAATCCCAACGGAATACCAGGGAAGAGGCCTAATATAATTAAGATTGCTACCATCATTGCAGATAACGTTAATAATCTTGTGGTGTTACTACGTTTCAATATGATCACTCCAAGTATGGATTTTTCAAAAACAGTGTTATTATAGCTATTAGTAACCCATTAGTCAAATAAAGGGTTACTAAAATTCGAATAATGGAAGGGAGACTGCTAATTTTGATTAGTTTGAAAACAGGCGATCTGTTACTTGTTAAAAAAGCACAAAATAAACTGTCAGAGATGATCATTAGAGGCACAAAACAAACGTTTTTAGATCGACCACTAGCTTATTACCATATCGGGATAGTAGAAAAAGAAGGCACTGACTTTTTTGTTCTCCATGCAACCAAAGACCATGGTTGCATTCGTCAACCGTTAGATCAATTTATTTCCGAAGAAGGATTGATTGACGTTTATCGGAAGAGTAGCCCTTTAATAAATCCCCTCAAAATACTAAAACGAGCCAAGTCCATGTTAGAAGCACCATACAATCCGAGCTTCAGATTAGATCAGCCAGGATATTACTGTTCGGACTACGTGGTTAATGCATTTAAAGATGAAAATATATTTCATCTATCCCCAATGGTATTTGGCCCTAACGGCTCTGTTTTGCCTGAATGGCAACAGTATTATGAAAATTTAGACTTGCCGGTACCTAATGGTCAGTTAGGGAGTAGTCCGAACTCACTAATTAGCCAAGGCCATCTCAAATTTATAGGAGCTATCAACAGCTGACTTTTAATACAGACAATTATTTGGCCATTTAGGTAAACGATTACGTGAGTTTAAAACACGATCTTGCTGGATATCCCATATCCCTGATATCAAAAAGACTACAATCTAGATAGCTGGTTAATACGGCTATCTGGATGTAAATAGTTTGCCTTATAATCTTGGAAAAACTATGTTTTATTTTTATCTCAGTGCTCAATAATCGAGTCTACAAGGTAAATAGGAGAGCGTAAAATATCAACGACATCATAACCGGTTCCCATGATTCCGATATACTTCAATCGTGATGTTTTGCTGCTCCATTTCTTGGGTAGGGTAAAGTCCTCGCCTTGCTTGGGTTTCACAATGTAAAACTTTTGTTTATTTATGACAGTTACTTGTGGTGTTTCTAAGAACACCTCGGCAACTTTTTGCGCTTGCTGTT
>Ga0214925_100339_pt1 | contig 27702 bp, 19 predicted proteins | sample Stichaenrichment_FD_168299 | JGI IMG/M metagenome (GOLD analysis project Ga0214925, IMG submission 168299) | Xylose enriched microbial communities from anaerobic bioreactor in Madison, Wisconsin, United States - 63SRT | ecosystem: Engineered > Bioreactor > Anaerobic > Unclassified | place: USA... | reverse complement strand
AAAATCAAAAAAAGTTAAAAATAGTGTTGACAAAGTCCGCATCAGGCGGTAAGATATAGAAGTTCGCTCGAGAGAGCGGGCGCGAACATAGAAAACTGCATAGACAGGAAATGCAAGTCAAGACAAAAGCTGCGCAGATGAGAATCTGACGCAGAGAACCATAAAAGGTTCACGACAATTTCCAAAAGAAAACAGTAATTTCAGCAGAACAAAGCAAAGTCGGCGTTCTGAGGAAAAGGATGAATTCTTAAGGATGATAAAGCCTAAAGGCTTTAACATACAATATTAACGAAGAGTTTGATCCTGGCTCAGGATGAACGCTGGCGGCGTGCCTAACACATGCAAGTCGAGCGGGAAATGGAATTCAGATGCTTCGGTTGACGAATTACATGGAGAGCGGCGGACGGGTGAGTAACGCGTGGGCAACCTGCCCCTCACAGGGAGATAGCCGAGGGAAACTTCGAGTAATATCCCATGATGCCTTTTGATCACATGATCGAAAGGCCAAAGATTTATCGGTGAGGGATGGGCCCGCGTCCGATTAGCCAGTTGGCAGGGTAGCGGCCTACCAAAGCGACGATCGGTAGCCGGCCTGAGAGGGCGGACGGCCACATTGGAACTGAGACACGGTCCAGACTCCTACGGGAGGCAGCAGTGGGGGATATTGCACAATGGAGGAAACTCTGATGCAGCAACGCCGCGTGAAGGAGGAAGGCCTTCGGGTCGTAAACTTCTGTCCTCAGGGAAGAAACAAATGACGGTACCTGAGGAGGAAGCCCCGGCTAACTACGTGCCAGCAGCCGCGGTAACACGTAGGGGGCGAGCGTTATCCGGAATTACTGGGCGTAAAGAGTGCGTAGGTGGCTGAGCAAGCGCGGGGTTTAATTTCACGGCCCAACCGTGAACCGCCCTGCGAACTATTCAGCTTGAGTACAGGAGAGGAAGGCGGAATTCCTAGTGTAGCGGTGAAATGCGTAGATATTAGGAGGAACACCGGTGGCGAAGGCGGCCTTCTGGACTGAAACTGACACTGAGGCACGAAAGCGTGGGTAGCAAACAGGATTAGATACCCTGGTAGTCCACGCCGTAAACGATGAGCACTAGGTGTCGGGCTCGAGAGAGTTCGGTGCCGGAGCAAACGCATTAAGTGCTCCGCCTGGGGAGTACGCACGCAAGTGTAAAACTCAAAGGAATTGACGGGGACCCGCACAAGCAGCGGAGCATGTGGTTTAATTCGAAGCAACGCGAAGAACCTTACCAGAGCTTGACATCCTCCTGACCGGGGAAGTAATGTTCCCCTTCTCTTCGGAGCAGGAGTGACAGGTGGTGCATGGTTGTCGTCAGCTCGTGTCGTGAGATGTTGGGTCAAGTCCCGCAACGAGCGCAACCCTTGCTGTCAGTTGCCATCATTAAGTTGGGCACTCTGACGGGACTGCCGGGGATAACCCGGAGGAAGGCGGGGATGACGTCAAATCATCATGCCCCTTATGTTCTGGGCGACACACGTGCTACAATGGCCGGCACAGAGGGAAGCGAAAGAGCGATCTCAAGCAAACCCCTAAAGCCGGTCCCAGTTCGGACTGCAGGCTGAAACCCGCCTGCACGAAGTCGGAGTTGCTAGTAATCGCGGATCAGAATGCCGCGGTGAATGCGTTCCCGGGTCTTGTACACACCGCCCGTCACACCATGGAAGCCGGGGGTGCCCGAAGTCGGACAAAGTCTGCCTAAGGCAAAACCGGTGACTGGGGTGAAGTCGTAACAAGGTAGCCGTATGAGAACGTGCGGCTGGATCACCTCCTTTCTAGGGAGACTGATTTTCTGTCTATGAGTTTTTATGGGCTTGTAGCTCAGCCGGTTAGAGCGCACGCCTGATAAGCGTGAGGTCGGTAGTTCGAGCCTACCCAAGCCCACCATCACATCGTAAGGGATGTGAAATGTACCTTGAAAACCGAACAAAATGCGAATCAAACAATGCATCATAGAAAAGAGATCGAGAATATCAATATCAGCATAGCAATATGGTGAAAAGGGTAATCTACGATTTCAACCGAGAGCCAGAAAGCAAAAGATCAAGAGTAAATTGACAAAGATCGAAAGCGAACCAAACGCGGGCCGAGAGGCCAAGCGAAAAAGGGCATAAGGTGGATGCCTTGGCACTGGGAGCCGAAGAAAGACGTGACAAGCTGCGAAAAGCTGTGGGGAGGAGCACATATCTGTTGATCCACAGATTTCTGAATGGGGAAACCCATCCTGTGTAATGACAGGATACGGATGAGTGAGAAAGACAGCTCATTGCGAGGGAACCCGGGGAACTGAAACATCTAAGTACCCGGAGGAAGAGAAAGAAACATCGATTTTCCAAGTAGCGGCGAGCGAACGGGAAAGAGGCCAAACCAGAGACTTGTCTCTGGGGTTGCGGACTCATAAAGGATGAAGAATGTATAGAGGAAGAAGTATGGAAATGCTCACCAGAGAGAGTAAGAGTCTCGTACTTGAAATGCAGTCTTCACAGATGAGGATCCAGAGTAGGGCCGGACACGTGTAACCCGGTCTGAAGCAGGAGGGCCCACCCTCCAAGCCTAAATACTACCCAGTGACCGATAGAGAACAGTACCGTGAGGGAAAGGTGAAAAGGACCCCGGGAGGGGAGTGAAATAGAACCTGAAACCTTATGCCTACAATCGGAGGGAGCGAAAGTGACCTCGTACTTTTTGTAGAACGGGCCAACGAGTTATGGTGTGCGGCGAGGTTAAGCTGCTGGAGCAGCGGAGCCGAAGGGAAACCGAGTCTGAAAAGGGCGAAAGTCGTATGCTGTAGACCCGAAACCGGGTGACCTATCCATGTGCAGGCTGAAGTGCCCGTAAAGGGGCATGGAGGGCCGAACTCATATCTGTTGAAAAAGGTTGGGATGACGTGTGGATAGCGGTGAAATTCCAATCGAACCCGGAGATAGCTGGTTCTCCCCGAAATAGCTTTAGGGCTAGCCTTGCAGCCGTGATATCCGGAGGTAGAGCACTGAATGTTCGAGGGGCCTTCACCGGTTACCAAAAACTATCAAACTCCGAATGCCGGAATATCAACTGCAGGAGTCAGACTATGTGAGATAAGTTTCATGGTCGAAAGGGAAACAGCCCAGACCGTCAGCTAAGGTCCCAAAATACAGGCTAAGTGGAAAAGGATGTGGGGTTGCACAGACAGCTAGGATGTTGGCTCAGAAGCAGCCATTCATTCAAAGAGTGCGTAATAGCTCACTAGTCGAGTGACTCTGCGCCGAAGATAAACGGGGCTAAAGTCTGATACCGAAGCTGCGGATAAGAAATTATGGTAGGGGAGCATCGTGCACAGGCAGAAGCGAGAGCGGAAGCGATCGTGGACCGTGCAGGAGAGAGAATGTTGGCATGAGTAGCGAGAGGCAGGTGAGAATCCTGCCCGCCGAAAATCCAAGGTTTCCTGAGGAAGGTTCGTCCACTCAGGGTAAGTCGGGGCCTAAGCCGAGGACGAGCGTCGTAGGCGATGGATAACAGGTAGAGATTCCTGTACCACCGAGGTCTGCTTGAGTGAAGCGGGGACACGGAAGGATGAGCTGAGCGTACCGTTGGTTGAGTACGTCCAAGCGATGAGGGAGCGTCTGCAGGGAAGTCCGCAGATGTGGAACTAAGTCGTGATGGGGAGGAGAATGATCCGGAAGCAGTAACATTCACGCCGTCGAGAAAAGCCGCTAGCGAGGACTGAGGTGCCCGTACCGCAAACCGACACAGGTGGATGAGGAGAGAATCCTAAGGCGAGCGAGAGAACCATTGTCAAGGAACTCGGCAAAATGACCCCGTAACTTCGGGAGAAGGGGTGCTTGCGAAAGCAAGCCGCAGTGAAAAGGCCCAGGCAACTGTTTACCAAAAACACAGGTCTCTGCGAAAGCGAAAGCTGAAGTATAGGGGCTGACGCCTGCCCGGTGCTGGAAGGTTAAGGGGAAGTGTCAGAGCAATCGAAGCACGGAACTGAAGCCCCAGTAAACGGCGGCCGTAACTATAACGGTCCTAAGGTAGCGAAATTCCTTGTCGGGTAAGTTCCGACCCGCACGAAAGGCGTAATGATCTGGGCACTGTCTCGACAATGGACTCGGTGAAATTGTAGTGCCGGTAAAGATGCCGGCTACCCGCAGCAGGACGGAAAGACCCCATGGAGCTTCACTGCAGCCTGATATTGAGCCTCGGCGCTGCATGTACAGGATAGGTGGGAGGCTGAGAAGAGCGTACGCCAGTATACTCAGAGCCATCGTTGGGATACCACCCCTGCAGTGTTGGGGTTCTAACCGCGTATCGTAAACCGGTACCGGGACAGTGGCAGGTGGGCAGTTTGACTGGGGCGGTCGCCTCCAAAAGAGTAACGGAGGCGCCCAAAGGTTCCCTCAGCGCGGACGGAAATCGCGCGAAGAGTGCAAAGGCAGAAGGGAGCTTGACTGCAAGACATACAGGTCGAGCAGGGACGAAAGTCGGGCTTAGTGATCCGGTGGTACCGAGTGGAAGGGCCATCGCTCAACGGATAAAAGCTACCCTGGGGATAACAGGCTGATACCCCCCAAGAGTTCACATCGACGGGGGTGTTTGGCACCTCGATGTCGGCTCGTCTCATCCTGGGGCTGGAGTAGGTCCCAAGGGTTGGGCTGTTCGCCCATTAAAGAGGTACGCGAGCTGGGTTCAGAACGTCGTGAGACAGTTCGGTCCCTATCCGCTGTGGGCGTTGGAGATCTGCGTGGGGCTGTCCTTAGTACGAGAGGACCGGGACGGACTCGCCTCTGGTGTACCGGTTGTTCCGCCAGGAGCACAGCCGGGTAGCTACGCGGGGAAGGGATAAGCGCTGAAAGCATCTAAGTGCGAAGCCCGCCACAAGAATAGATCTCCCCCGTAAGGTAAGGTTCGTGGGAGACTACCACGTCGATAGGTCGGAGGTGTAAAGATGGTGACATCCTGAGCTGACCGATACTAATCAACCGAAAGCTTGGCCGGAAGGCCGCGAAAGGAAAAGGCAGAAGCATAGAGAGATAAGCATTTTGTTTGGATTTGAAGGCACGCAAGTCTTCAAGAAGAAATCCGGCCGTGATGGCGGGGAGGACACACCTGTACCCATCCCGAACACAGAAGTTAAGCTCCCCAGCGCCGAGGATACTTGGTGGGAGACCGCCTGGGAAAGTAGGACGCCGCCGGTTTCAGGAAGCCGCTGACCAGTTGGTCGGCGGCTTTTGTGTTATATAACATTTTACTCTCTGTATAATCTTCGTTTTGGCGCTTTCTATTTTTTTAGTGGAAATGATCGGGAACTGCTTTTTGTAGTTCTATATTGTTGTTCTTTGTTATTTATGTCGGGGCGGTATCCTGCCCCTGGAATCTTTGTCAGGGTTGTCAGGATATGATATAATATCTCAGCGGTATTTATCTGGAAAGATATGTAAAGTTAAGTTCAAGTGAACGGGTACTTGATCAAGTTTATGACTGGTCGTATACAGTGTATGCCGGATTGGGATTCTGGCTGAAAGGGCAGGTTTACAGGATGACTTTTTTTAAGGTGTTATTGTGTTTTGTTGTCTGTTTTCCGTTTGCTGCGCTGATTCGATACCTGGTCGGGCTGATTTCCCGGTATATGAAATAGAGGATAATTTTTTGAGTGGTATGTTTATTACTTTTGAAGGAATTGACGGTTCTGGAAAGTCTACGCAGATTTCACTTTTAAAGGATTTTCTTGAGGAAAAGGGTCAGCGTGTGCTTGTGACTCGTGAACCTGGTGGTACGCCTGCAGGTGAAAAGATTCGAAACATTCTGCTCGACAAGGGCAATGTGATTTCTGACAGAACGGAAATGTTCCTTTATGCGGCATCCCGTGCGCAGCTGGTTCAGGCTGTGATCCGGCCTGCTCTTGATGATGGGACGACGGTAATATGTGACCGTTTTCTGGATTCCAGCATCGCTTATCAGGCTTTTGGAAGGGAGCTGGGAAGTATGGTTGGAGAGGTTAACGGGCCGGCGGTGAATGGATGCCTGCCAGATCTGACCTTTCTTCTCGATGTAGCGGTGGGCACGGGCAGAAAGCGCGTGGAAGCTCAGGCAGAGCCGGACCGTCTGGAGGCTGAAAAGGATGCTTTTTTTCAGCGTGTTCGGGAAGGATATCTGAAGATTGCTGAACAGGAATCGGACCGAGTGAAAGTTTTAGACGGCAGCCGGGGGGTTCAGGAGATTCAGACGGAAATACAGGATATTGTTAAGAAAAGATGGAAATAACAGGCTGAGCTGTTTGTGATCGGGAGATCGGGGAGACCGGTCTTGGACAGATGGCAGGGCAGTTTCCTGGAAGAAAGAAGCAGAAACAGCGGATATGGGTTTATCGGAGTACAGAAAATACGGAAATGCGGCGGAACATCTTCAGAGTGCGATTCTGCATCATATGGTTTCTCACGCCTATCTGATTGAGGGGGACCATACGATGGACAAGATGGGGTTTGCGCTTGCCCTTGCACAGGCTGCTCTTTGTCCTGAAAAGAGGGGCGAAGGCTGCGGGCAGTGTCTGACCTGCAGGCGTATTGAACATGGCTCTTATGAGGATCTGTACGTCGTTGAACCGACGTCGGCGTCTGGGAATAAGAGCAAGGTGCTTTCTGTGCGTGATGCCCAGATTGAGGAGCTGCAGAATCAGCTGAAGACCAGGCCGTCAGAGGGAGAGCGGAATATCGCCGTGATTTCCGGTGCGGACAGCATGACCATGCGCGCGCAGACGCGTCTTCTGAAAACGCTGGAGGAGCCGTATCCGGGGACAATCATTATGCTCCTGTCGGAAAATACGGAGTTTCTGCTGCCGACGATTCAGTCCAGGTGCGTAAAGGTCCGTCTGATTGCAGATCCGGACCTGCAGGAAGAGAATAGGACTGCAGCATCGGAACTGGTTGAGATGATCAGAGAAGAAAAGTATTTTTTCGATATTAAGGAGCGGCTTGATCAGGAGGTGCATTCCAGAACGGATGCATATACACTGCTGGATGGGCTGGAACGTGTGATGGAGCAGTTTATCCGCCGCGGATGTGATTTTATGTCGGTCCGTCAGCTGGCAGAGGCTGTATCTGCCATCGAGAAGACCCGGCGGGCGGTTCAGAGAAATGCTTCATATAAGTATGCGGTAAGGCATCTTGTGATTCAGATGGAGCGGATCGTCAGGCCGTCAGGAAGAATGGGAGATTAACATATATATGGATGAAACAATGGTAAAGGTTACCGGGGTCAAGTTCAAGAAGAATGGAAAAATGTATTATTTTGATCCCGGCGAGCTGCAGCTGCAGCAGGGAGATGGAGTTATCGTCGAGACGGCGCGTGGAATGGAGTTTGCGCGGGTTACAATGGGCTCAGCGGAAATTCAGGAATCGGATATTACGCATCCACTGAAGAAGGTTGTGCGTATAGCCGATGAGGCGGATATTCAGCGCCATGAGGAGAATGAGGGAAAGAAAGGGCATGCCATGGAGGTGTGCCGGGAGAAGATCCAGAAGCACCATCTGGACATGAAGCTCATCGATGTAGAATTTACATTTGATAATAACAAGATTATTTTCTATTTTACTGCAGACGGAAGAGTGGATTTCCGCGATCTGGTTAAGGATCTCGCCAGTATCTTCAAGATGCGTATTGAGCTGCGTCAGGTCGGTGTGCGTGATGAGGCGAAGATGCTGGGAGGAATCGGCTGCTGCGGGCGAGAGCTCTGCTGCGCTTCCTGGCTGTCCGATTTTCAGCCGGTCTCCATCAAGATGACGAAAACGCAGAATCTGTCCCTGAATCCGACGAAGATCAGCGGTGTCTGCGGACGTCTGATGTGCTGTCTGAAGTATGAGAACAGCACCTATCAGGAGCTTCGGAAGGGCATGCCGGAAGTAAATGAAAGAGTCCGGGTCGGTGATGAAATCGGAAAGGTTATAGAAACCAATATCCTGCGCGGAACGGTCAAGGTCCGCATGTTTACCGGCGAGAAAGACGACAATGGCCGTGAGAAGATGAATTCCGAGATCCTGACCTTTGAGAAGGATGAGCTGGAGCGCCTGGGGAAGAAGGGGAATGCCGGGAAACCGGGAAGTACTGACCAGAATCCGCCAATGAAGTGCCCGTGCCAGGGAAAGTGTCACCGCATGGCGGAGGGCGCAGAAGCTTCGGATGAGGCAGGCACACAGGAGAAGACAAAAACTGACGCGCAAGAGGCCGAAAGCGCTGAAAATGCGCCGGAAAAACCTTCAAAAGAAGAACACGAACACCGCAGAAAGCACGGCTCCTCTTCGGAAAAGAACAGAGACAGCCGCGATTTCCGCAGAAACCGGGAAAAAAATAAAGAACGGGGCGGGGAGTCCGGTTCCGGAAAAGGAAACGGAAAGAGAAAATCCCGCCAGAATTCCGGAAAGAAACGCAATTCCCAGAACGGCGGAAATAAAAAGAAGGAACATAAAAAGACAGAAGTGGTTTTCCAGAGTTTTTCTTTTGACGAAAAAGAAGGAAAACAGAAGCCTGAAAACGGCCTGAAGCATGGAGAGCACAGCCGCATAGAATCTAGAAACGGTGGAAACGGCAGAAACAGCGAAACGGAAACTGCCGGAGCATCCTCTGAGAAGGGCCCATCTTCTGATTCCGGTGAACAGTCATGACACGAAGAGTCGATGAAACCGGATTCGGAGATCTGAAGATTATCCAGGATTCGGAAGCTTTCTGCTACGGAGTAGATGCCGTTCTTCTGGCTGGATTCACTGCAGACGTTCTGAAAAGAAACCGGAGAAAACCGGAAAGACTCATGGACCTGGGGACTGGAAACGGGATTGTTCCACTGATTCTTTCGCATAAAACAGAGATTCCTATGCTTCATGGCATAGAATTTCAGGAGAATAATGTCCGGCTTGCGGAAGAGACGGTGCAGCTTAACGGAATGCATGAAAGAATGCAGATCTGGCAGGCAGATGTCTCCGATGTTCTGGCTGAAATGAAGAATCCGGATGAAGAGGCAGAGCAGGCGGTATGGAAGAAGTTCAGAAGAACTTTTGATGTGGTAACATCCAATCCGCCTTACACCCGCAGAATGAGCGGCGCAGTCAGCAAAGCGTCTGCAAAGGCGCTGGCAAGACATGAAACGACGGCGGATCTTTCCATGTTCATTGAACTTTCTGCGCTGCTTCTGAAAGAGAAAGGCGACCTGTTCATGGTTCACCGTCCTCAGCGCCTGGTGGATATCCTTACAGAGGGAAGAAGGTTTCATCTGGAGGCAAAAGACCTGCAGATGGTAAGCGGTCATGAAGGGGAAAAACCGAATATCGTTCTGGTTCATATGGTGAAAGGCGGAGGCGTTGAACTGAATGTTCTCCCCTGCCTGGCCGTCCGGGATGATGCGGGAAATTATACGAGGCAGATGAGAAAAATTTACGAACGTGAATTTCCGGAGCTGGATGAAAGCGGAAATTTCAACGCTTGAGTGAAATTCCATATACAATTGAATGCAATTGAATTTCTAATTGAAACGATAGATAAAAATTGGTATAATATCCCATGCGTGTTTTGAGGGAGGTCTCTTATGATTACGATTAATGTTAAAAGTGCGTTGGTTTATCTGGTGCTTATTGCACTGTTTGTGCTGCTCATTTACCTGATCGTTCTTGTGAAAAATTTGGTCAAGACCGTTCACCATGTAAATGACATCACAGAGGATGCTTCCAAAATCACCGGGGTCGCAGCTGACCGTGCGACAGACCTGAATGACATCATTACGGACATTCAGAAAGCCGCTTCAGACATTTCCAAGGCCGTAAAGGGCCATCAGGGACTTCTGGCAGCCGTGACCAATTTCGCAAAAGCGGCGGCGAATGCTGCACAGTATGTAAAAGATCGTAAAGAGGAACATAAAGATAAGTAAAGGCGAACGGAGAGGTTCGTAACAGTTGAGGAGTAAAGTAGAATGAAAGCAACAGGAATCGTCAGGCCGGTAGATGCATTGGGCAGAGTGGTCATCCCAGTAGAACTCAGAAGGAATCTCGGAATTAAGACCAATGATTCACTGGAAATATTCGTGGATGGGCAGTACATCATGCTTAAGAAATATGAGCCGACCTGCATTTTCTGCGGTGAAGTGAATAATATCCGTACAGTACATGGAAAATGTGTATGTGAAAAATGTATTGAAGAACTGAAGCAGCTGTAACGGATAATAAAGGTGGAGACGTAAATTGGCTAAGTTTTTAGTACAGAAAAGTGATCCGCTGCATGGAGAAGTATACATCAGCGGTGCAAAAAACGCAGTTCTGCCGTTAATGGCAGCTGCAATTCTTCCGGAGGATGTCTGCACGATTTCAGACGTTCCGGAACTCAGAGATGTCCGGGTTATGAAGGAAATTCTGTCATCCCTCGGTCTCCGGTTAAGCGAGAAAGATAAAAACGTCCTGGAAATCGATGCTTCCGGATTGAATAACTATATTGCAAATTATGAACTGGTCCGCAAGATGAGAGCCTCTTTCCTGGTTATGGGCCCGCTTCTGGCCAGAACCGGAAAAGCAAGAGTACATCTGCCTGGCGGATGTACGATCGGAGCCCGTCCGATCGACCTTCATCTGAAGGGATTCAAGGCCCTTGGAGCGGAAGTGGTTCTGAAGGATAATTATGTAGAGACTACGGCTCCTGCCGGCGGCCTGATCGGAAACAGCATCTACCTGGATTTCCCGAGCGTCGGAGCGACGGAAAATATCATGATGGCGGCCGTACTTGCCAAGGGCAGCACATATATAATCAATGCAGCAGAAGAGCCGGAAATTGTTGACCTGGCCAACTTCCTGAATAAGATGGGAGCCAGAGTCAAAGGCGCAGGAACCGATCAGATCAAGATCGAGGGAGTGGAGAAACTTCACGGTGCGTCACACACGGTTATTCCGGACCGTATTGAAGCAGGCACCTATATGCTTGCTGCGGCAATTACCCGAGGCGAAGTTCTGGTTCACAACGTTGTGCCGGATCATATCCGCCCGATCACGGCCAAGCTCAGAGAGTGCGGCGTGGACGTGGAAATCGGTGATGACGGCATGTTCGTTGCCGGAGATCGCAGAGAGCTGACTTCTACAGATATCAAGACCCTGCCTTATCCGGGATTCCCGACAGATATTCAGTCCCCATTCATGGCATTTCTGACCACCGTCAACGGCTCCAGCACCGTTATTGAGACCGTTTTTGAGAACCGTTTCATGCATGTGGCAGAACTGAACCGTATGGGCGCGAATATCAAGATCGAAGGGAACCGTGCGAAAATCCAGGGTGCAAAGAAACTGGAAGGCGCACAGGTTATCGCAACCGATCTGCGCGCAGGCGCAGCACTGGCCATTGCAGGCCTGGTCGCAGAAGGAACAACAGAAATCTCCGAGATTTATCATATTGAAAGAGGATACGCACACTTTATCGAGAAGTTCAGAGGACTTGGCGCGAATATCCTGAAAATTGACGATTGATATGGAAAAATTAATCAGGCTTTGGCGTAATGCTGAAGCCTGATTCTGTGTCAAATGGATGTAAATTTGATCAGATTGTTGTAAGATATATCTGGTAACACCTGCCTGGGTCTGCAGGAGAAAATATTGCGTCTGTGCATTTATTCTGCCGCAGAATGCAGAATTCCGACGGACTGAAGAGGTGTGCACAGCATCCGAGCATGCAATCCTGCGGATGTTGTGAAAAAACAGAGGGTGCAGAAGAAAGGATGGAGGATGTTATGGCGGATATAAAATTTTTGGAACTTCTTTCCAAGGATTATCCGAATATTCAGGCCGCATCGGCTGAAATTATCAACTTGAGAGCAATTCTTGCCCTTCCGAAGGGAACAGAATACTGCCTGAGTGACCTGCACGGCGAGCATGAGGCATTTATTCATATGCTGAAGAGCGCTTCCGGAACGATCAAGGCGAAAATCGATGAGCATTATTCCGGAATTCTGAGTGAGAAAGACCGTGACGATCTGGCTTCACTGATTTACAATGCTGAAGCAGAGATCAAGAGGCGGAAAAAGTCGCCGGAGGATTTCGATGACTGGTGCAAGGTCGTCATTTACCGCCTGATCACCATCTGCCGCTCCGTTTCGACAAAATATACACGTTCCAAGGTACGTCACAGACTGCCGAAATACCTGGATTATGCGATGGACGAGCTGCTCCATGCAGATGATGAAGAAAACAAGGCCCATTATTATAACGAGATCATCAGTTCCGTCATCGAGTGCGGACTGGCGGAGACGTTCATTATTGAACTGGCAGATGCCATCAGCAGTCTGGCCGTTGACCAGCTGCACATCATCGGCGATATTTTCGACCGTGGTGCGCATCCGGACTATATTCTCGACTTTCTGATGAAATATCACGATGTCGATTTCCAGTGGGGCAACCACGACATCGTCTGGATCGGCGCGGCAACCGGAAACTGGGCCTGCATCGCGAACATTCTCAGAATGAACATCAGCTATAACAATTTCGATATGCTGGAGATCGGATACGGAATCAACCTGCGTCCGCTGGCGACCTTTGCTGAGAAGGTATACGGCGACGACCCGTGCGAGGCATTCAAACCGCATCTTCTCGACAGAAATAAATACGACCCGGTTGATGTAAAGCTCGCCGCAAAGATGCACAAGGCGATTTCCATTATCCAGTTCAAGGCAGAGGGCCAGCTGATCAAGCGCCATCCGGAATACGAGATGGATAAACGTCTTCTCCTTGACAAAATTGATTTTGACAAGGGAACGGTCAAGGTAGAAGGAAAAGTCTGGCCGATGCGTGACACGAACCTGCCAACGATTGACCCGAAAAACCCATATGAGCTGACGGACGACGAGCGGTTCGTGATGAATTCTCTGGAAGCTTCTATTATGAACTCCACCAAGCTTCAGCGACACATCCGCTACCTGTTCAGCCACGGCGCGCTGTATACCAAGTGCAACGGAAATCTGCTGTATCACGGATGTGTCCCGATGGACGAGAACGGAAACTTCATTGCGCTTACATTCAATGGAAAATCTTACAGCGGCAAGGCACTGTTCGACCATCTCGACAAGCAGGTACGCCTGGAGTTCTTCAGCCCTGAGGAATCCGAGGAAACCGGACGCCCGGGAGATTTGATGCTCTACCTGTGGGAAGGAAAAGATTCTCCGCTGTTCGGAAAAGAGAAGATGACGACGTTTGAGCGTCTGTTTGTTGCAGACAAGGCATCCCATAAGGAGCCGACGCGTCCGTATTATCACCTCCGCGAACAGAAAGCGCCGTGTGAGAAGATCCTGCGTGAATTCGGTCTTGACCCGAAGACATCCAAGATCCTGAACGGGCATGTGCCAGTTAAAATCAAGGATGGAGAGAGTCCGGTCAAGGGCGGCGGACTGCTGTATGTCATTGACGGCGGGATTTCCAAAGCTTATCAGAAGCAGACCGGAATCGCCGGATATACCTTCATCTTCAACTCCAGGTTCATGGCGCTGGCGCAGCATAAGCCGTACAGCCCGTTGCAGCCGGACGGAACACAGGTCTTCCATTCTCCGGTTATGCAGACCGTGGAGACGCTGCCGTCCAGAATGATGGTGCTCGACACAGACCAGGGCGCAGAGCTGGTACAGAATATTGAAGACCTGAAGCAGCTGGTCGATGCTTACCGCAGAGGAAATCTGAAAGAGCATTACGATTACACGATGAAATAACCGGCAGACGGCCGGAAGCCGGGTGGATTCTGCTGATTGAGGCAGAATTCATCCGGTAATTTATGGTCAGAAAAGAAAACTTTACGAGAAAGGAAAAAATATTTGACAATTCGCGTGCTATCCCTTATACTAAGGAAGTGCGATAAAGAAATCGCTTGCGCCACTAGCTCAATTGGATAGAGTGTTTGACTACGAATCAAAAGGTTGGGAGTTCGAGTCTCCCGTGACGCACCAACGTAGACGGAACTGTTCGCTTCGTGCAGCAGCTCCGTTTATTTTTTTATGTGGAAATCTAATTATGGGTTGAAGGAGAGAGAAAAGCGTGTGGTATAATTTCTGTAACGGAAGGAGGCCGGATGAATAATGATGTATCCATATATGACTTTTCCTGATGAGACAGAAGTAACACATTCCCAGGTTCAGAAAGATGGTACAGTAAAGGTATATATTGAAACTCCAGCCGATGATGGATTTAAAAATCTGACCTGTATTCTTCCGGAATATAAATGGGCTAATAATGGTTATACGAGTTCAGAGCTGAAATATTGGAAAGAATTCGTCCGGAATAATGCGCATATTATTATCGAACTGGCGGAAAACGGGGGATTTGACCATGCCACAGCTGTTTAGAATTGGCCGGTTTACCGTGTTTTTCTGGTCGAATGAAGGTTTTCCGGAAGAACCTGTCCCTGTGCATGTTTCAGAAGGAAGGCCGTCTTCTAATGCAACGAAGTTCTGGATTACACGGAGTGGAAAAACTCTTCTGGCAAATAATAATTCCAGAATAAGTGAAAAGGAATTGAGGATGATTCAGCGTATTATTGAAGCGAATCGTGCGGAAATCATTTACCAATGGGGCGAACATTTCGAAACACTAAGTTTTTATTGCTAGAGAATAAGAACTCCACCCTTCCACGACGCTGAAGCGTCGGGTGGGTGCCCGGGAACCTTGTTGTCGTCTAACGGCCAGACAATAAATAGAGCTGCTGCAGAATTACAATTTCGTGCAGCAGCTCCGTTTATTTTTTTATTTCATCCAGGAACGTACAAGTTCAATTTCTTCTTTATATCCCGCATCTTCGTTCGGGGTTTCCAGAATAAAAGGTTTACCCTGAAATACAGGATGCTGAACAATCCGCTTCATGGCATCGAGTCCGATACGGCCTTCCTTCAACCGCGCGTGGCGGTCTTTATGAGAACCGCATTCATTCATACTTTCATTAAGATGTACAGCTTTCAGGCGGCTGAGACCGAGAATCCTGAAGAGGATGATAAATGATTTCCAATATAAATCATACAGGCCTCCCGCCCGGTATATAGAACCCTTTCATTCTCGTCATGAAGTATTGATTATGCTTATTTATTTATTGCTGTGTCTGAATGCTTTTATGAATTTCGCTATTTTCATACCCAATTGAGGGGTTATTACACATGCCAGTTTCTTTTTGTCAAAAAGGACAAGCAAGAGGCCCGATGCATCGGAAAATATGTGGGCACCTGTCAAAATATGAATAGTAATGATAACATATGAATAAAAATAGATATGAAGAGATGAACATGGTGTGAGTAAAGAACAGGTAAAGCGCTGGCTGAATGTATTCAAAAATGAACAGAATTGGGTATACAAAATCCAGAAAAGGCCTGTCAAATTGTTGACTTTAAGAATGGTTAAGAGTAGAATCAGGTTATGGGTATACAAAATCCTATCGGGGTGAATCATGGCGGTCGAAGAGACCCCCTCAGGGGAGGATCTTTGATTATTGCTGTGTTTTGCCATGCGTTCACGTCTCGATGGATTTGTGATAATTTGAAAGGAGTGCTTTTATGGACAACAAGCATGTATCAGCTGATAACAGACAGCTGAAGACAATGGATGGTAACGCTGCTGCCGCTCATGTAGCATTTGCGTTCTCAGAAGTCGCTGCCATCTACCCAATCACACCGTCCTCACCAATGGCTGAGAACATGGATAACTGGGGAGCTCAGGGAAGAAAGAACATCTTCGGTGAGCCGGTAAACATCGTAGAGATGGAATCCGAGGCCGGAGCTGCAGGCGCTGTACACGGTGCTATGTCTGCTGGTGCTTACACCACAACATTCACTGCATCTCAGGGACTGCTGCTGATGGTTCCGAATATGTTCAAGATCGCAGCTGAGCAGGTTCCTGCAGTATTCCACGTAGCTGCAAGAGCCGTATCTACTCACGCGCTTTCCATTTTCGGAGATCATTCCGACGTTATGGCTACACGTCAGACAGGATTCGCTATGCTGGCATCCAACAGTGTTCAGCAGGTTATGGACCTGGCTGCAGTAGCTCATCTGGCAACAATTGACGGACATCTGCCAACCCTGCATTTCTTCGATGGATTCAGAACATCTCATGAGTATCAGAAGATTCATGTTTGGGACTATGACACTCTGAAGGATATGGTTAACTGGGATGCAGTTAAGGCATTCAAGGATCACGCTTTGAATCCTAACCATCCGCACACAATCGGATCTGCTGAGCAGCCGGAAGCATTCTTCCAGCACAGTGAGGCAGCTAACACAAGCTACAACGAGACACCGGACATCTTCAATAAGTACATGGAGATGATCAATGAGAAGATCGGTACAGACTATAAGCCGTTCAACTACTATGGTGCTCCGGACGCTGACCGCGTTATCGTAGCTATGGGTTCCGTATGTGAAGCTGCTGAAGAGCTGATCGACCATATGACGGCTAACGGTGAGAAGGTTGGTATCGTTGAGGTTCATCTGTACAGACCGTTCTCCGCTAAGTATCTGACAGCAGTTATGCCGAAGAGCGTTAAGAAGATCGCTGTTCTCGACAGAACTAAGGAGCCTGGAACAGTTGGTGAGCCGCTGTACCTGGATGTCGTAGCTGCTCTGAACGGAACAGAGTTTGCAGACTGCGAGATCACAAGAGGCCGTTACGGACTTGGTTCCAAGGACGTTCAGCCGGGAGACATCCTCGCTGTTTATGAGAATATGGCAGCTGCTGAGCCGAAGAAAGAGTTCACACTGTCCATCAACGATGATGTTACACATCTGTCCCTCACACCGAGCCACTATCCAAACACAGCTCCGGAAGGAACAGTTGCATGCAAGTTCTGGGGACTTGGTTCTGATGGTACTGTAGGAGCTAACAAGAACTCCGTAAAGATCATCGGAGACCACACAGATAAGAAGGTACAGGCTTACTTCCAGTATGACTCTAAGAAGTCCGGTGGTGTTACAATTTCCCACCTGCGTTTCGGAGACAAGCCGATCAAGTCCACATACTATGTAAAGCAGGCTGACTTCGTAGCATGTCATAACAGTGCATACCTCACAAAGTACAACATGGTTGAGGATGTAGTTGACGGCGGATCCTTCCTGCTGAACTGTGTATGGAATGATCAGGAGCTGGAAGAGCACCTGCCAGGAAAGGTAAAGAGATACCTTGCTCAGCACCACATCAACTTCTATACATGCGACGCTGTAGACATCGCTAAGAAGGTTGGTCTGGGCGCTAGAAGAACAAACTCTGTACTGCAGGCTGCATTCTTCAAGATCGCTAACATTATTCCGATCGACGATGCAGAGAAGTTCATGAAGGACGCGATCAAGAAGACTTACGGACGTAAGGGTGAGAAGATCGTTAACATGAACTGCGCAGCAGTTGAAGAAGGAATCAAGAACGTTCATAAGGTTGAGGTTCCGGCTTCCTGGGCTGACGCTAAGGATGATCCGGCTCCGGCTAAGCTTGTTGGACGTGATGATAAGATGACCGCATTCCTGAACGACATCGTCGCTCCGATGGGTGCTATGGACGGAGACAGCATTCCGGTATCCGCATTCATGGATACTCAGGACGGATCTGAGCCGGCTGGTACAGCTGCTTATGAGAAGCGTGGAATTGCTGCTGATGTTCCGGTTTGGGATGTTGCTAAATGTATCGAGTGTAACCAGTGCTCCTTCGTCTGCCCGCACGGTGTAATCAGACCGTTCGCACTGACAGCTAAGGAAGCTGAGCCTCTGAACGGAGATGCTAAGAAGCTGAACGGCAAGGACGTTGACGACCTGCAGTTCACAATCGCAATTTCCGCTCTGGACTGCACAGGATGCGGATCCTGCGCTCAGGTTTGCCCGGCTAAGGCTCTGACAATGACTCAGGCTGATGATGAAGTCGTTGCAAACAACCAGAAGAAGTTCGACTATGCATTCAAGAACGTATCCAAGAAGGATCTGCCGTTCAACAAGTTCTCTGTAAAGGGATCCCAGTTCGAGCAGCCACTCCTCGAGTTCTCCGGAGCTTGCCCGGGATGCGGAGAGTCTCCATATGCTAAGCTGATCACACAGCTGTTCGGAGACAGAATGTACATTGCAAACGCTACAGGATGCTCCTCCATTTGGGGTAACTCTGCACCGTCCACACCGTACACAGTAAACGAAGAGGGTCACGGTCCTGCATGGGGCAACTCCCTGTTCGAGGATAACGCTGAGTTCGGATTTGGTATGGCAGTAGCTGTTGAGGCTAGAAGAACAGAGTGCAAGCATGCAGCTGAGAGACTGGCTGACAAGGTTGCTTCTGCTAAGGCTTGGCTCGACGCATTCGATGACGGAGATGCTTCCAAGGCAGCTGGAGAGGCATTTGCTGCTGACTGCGCTAAGCTCGACGATCCGGATGCCAAGTTCATCGTTGACAACGCTGACATGCTGAGAAAGCCTTCCATGTGGATCTTCGGTGGAGACGGCTGGTCCTATGATATCGGTTACGGCGGAGTTGACCACGTCCTCGCTTCCGGCAAGAACGTAAACATCTTCGTATTTGATACTGAGGTTTACTCCAACACAGGCGGACAGTCCTCCAAGTCCACACCAATGGGAGCTGTTGCACAGTTCGCTGCTGCTGGTAAGGCAGTAAAGAAGAAGGACATGGCTCAGATCATGATGCAGTATGGCTACGTTTATGTAGCACAGATTGCTATGGGTGCTGACATGAATCAGACGGTAAAGGCTATCAAGGAAGCTGAAGCTTACGATGGTCCTTCCCTGATCATTGCTTACTCCCCATGCATCAACCATGGTATCAAGAGAGGAATGGCTAAGGCTCAGGAAGAGGCTAAGGCAGCTGTTAAGTCCGGTTACTGGGATCTGCTCAGATTCAACCCTGAACTGGCTGCAGAAGGAAAGAACGGCCTGACCGTTGATTCCAAGGCTCCGACAGAGAGCTACAGAGACTTCATCATGGGAGAGGTTCGTTACAACTCCCTGACTCTGAAGTTCCCAGAGAGAGCAGAGAAGCTGTTCGACAAGGCTGAGGCTGACGCAAAGGCTCGTTATGAAGAGCTGACAGCAAAGGCTTCCAAGTAGTCTTGACTGATAGGGAAATCAACAGATAAGTAGTTAATTGCTTGTTTGTTAAAAATGAAAAAAAGGAGTCAAAGTTAATTTGGCTCCTTTTTTTACAAATGTATTTGACAGAAATTTATCAATTGGCGTATAATATAGAGTAGGTTGGATAAATTTGAACGGAGTCCTTACGCAGGAATGTGGAAATGTGGGCTTTTCATGTTCTCACGGTTATCAAATTCAATCTATTGGGTTATAATTATGAATAAAGGACTTCACTCAACGTTAAATACACATAGGAGGATTTGCGGTGAAAAGGTTTGAAATTATTAAAAAAAGGCAGCTGAACGATACCATCAACTGGTATACGATTTATGCTCCGCTGATCGCCAGACACGCGAAACCAGGACAGTTCATCATTCTTCGTGTTGATGAGCACGGAGAGAGAATTCCGCTGACTATGGCAGGACATGATGAAAAGGAAGGCACGATCGACATTATCGTGCAGACTGTAGGAAGAACGACTATGCTGCTGGAGCAGCTGCAGGTCGGTGACTGCCTGGCAGATGTTGTAGGCCCTCTGGGACAGCCTTCTAAGATGGACGGACTGAAGAAGGTCTGCATTGTCGGCGGTGGTGTCGGAAACGCTCTGGCTTATCCGCTTGCAATTGGTATGCATAAGCATGGCATTCACGTTACGATGATCTGCGGATTCAAGACGAAGGATATCGTCATTCTGGAAGATGAGTTCCGTGCAGGTGTCGATGAAGTATATATGGTTACCGATGATGGAACTTATGGTAAAAAGGGATTCACAACAGATATGCTGAAGGAGCTTCTGGACTCCGGTGAGAAGTTCGACGAGATCGTCGCAGTAGGACCGGCAGTTATGATGAAGTTTGTCTGCGGCATTGCAAAGGACTACGGAATTCCGTCTGTTGCTTCTCTGGCAACATATATGGTTGATGGTACAGGAATGTGCGGCGGCTGCCGCTGCATCGTTGACGGCGAGAGTAAGTTCGTCTGCGTAGACGGACCGGACTTCGACGGCGCCAAGATCGACTGGGATCTGCTGATCAAGAGAGGTAAAACATTCGCAGAAGAGGAAGCACATGACAGACAGCATGTCTGCAAGCTGATTGGAGGTGTACGTCAGAATGCCTAATATGAGAGCTGATAAGAATCCGATGCCGGAACAGGAGCCAAACGTCCGGAATAAGAATTTCGAAGAGGTTGCTCTTGGATATACAGAAGAAATGGCACTGGATGAGGCGCAGAGATGCCTGAACTGTAAGAACCATCCTTGCGTAGACGGATGTCCGGTTAACGTTCATATCCCTAACTTCATCGCAAAGATTGTAAACAAGGACTATGAAGGTGCATATGAGGAGATCACACTGACCAACTCTCTGCCTGCTGTCTGCGGCCGTGTATGCCCGCAGGAGAACCAGTGCGAGAGCAAGTGCGTAAGAGGAATCAAGGGCGAGCCTGTAGGAATCGGACGTCTGGAAAGATTCACAGCAGACTGGCATGAAGCTCATCACGGTGATGAGAAGATCGAAAAGATTCCTTCCAACGGCCACAAGGTTGCCGTTGTCGGAGGCGGCCCGGCTGGACTGACTGCTGCAGGAGATCTGGTTAATAAGGGATATGATGTAACGGTTTTCGAGTCCCTGCATAAGATCGGCGGCGTTCTGGTTTACGGAATCCCGCAGTTCCGTCTGCCAAAGGAAATCGTACAGACAGAAGTTGACAAGCTTGCTGCCAAGGGCGTTCATTTTGTTACCGATGCAATCGTCGGAAAGGCAATCACCGTTGAAGAACTGATGGACGAGGAAGGATTTGAGGCTGTATTCGTAGGTACAGGCGCAGGTCTGCCGATGTTCATGAACATTCCAGGTGAATCCTATGTAGGCGTTGTATCCGCAAATGAGTATCTGACCAGAATCAACCTGATGAAGGCTTATCGTGACGACTATGATACACCGATCGCACGTCCGAAGCACGTTGTCATCGTCGGAGCAGGAAACGTTGCAATGGATGCTTCCCGCTGCGCGAAGAGAATGGGCGCTGAGGTTAAGCTGGTATACCGTCGTTCCGAGAAGGAAGTTCCGGCAAGAGCAGAAGAGTTTGCACATGCAAAGGCAGAGGGAATTGATTTCCACTTCCTGACCAACCCGGTAGAGATTCTGGGCGATGAGAACGGAAATGTCTGCGGAATCAAGTGCATTAAGATGGAGCTCGGCGAGCCGGATGCATCCGGAAGAAGAAGACCAGTTCCTATCGAGGGATCTGAGTTTGTCATTGACTGCGACTATGTCATCATGTCACTGGGAACCAGAGTAAACTCCCTGATCCGTGATACGACAAGCAACATCACACCGACGAAGAAGGGTGGAATTGAAGTTGACGAAAACGGAATGACTTCACATCCGGGAATCTTCGCAGGCGGAGATGCAGTAACCGGAGCAGCTACAGTAATCAAGGCCATGGGTGCCGGAAAAGTTGCTGCTGCAGGAATTGACAAATATATCCAGAGCAAGTAATAAAGCGGAAGGCCTGACTTCGTCAGGCATGGCTGCTGAATAAAAAAGACATTATCAGCTGAAGGCATCATGGGCTGAGAATACAGAAAAGGGGCACGTGGATAAAGCGGCCCCTTTTTTGCGTCTTGTCAATCGCACAAGTTCAGAGTAATCTAAAAAGAGGGGAATAAAAGGGGACAACTGTGTATACACGCAGTCAGAATATACGGCATTTCATTCACTAGAGAAGAAGTTAGAAAGAGGTAGAAAATGTCATTAATCAGTGTGTTCGATGTGCTCGGACCGAATATGATCGGACCTTCCAGCTCGCATACGGCGGGTGCGGATTCGATCGCCTTCCTGGCACAGAAAATGATGGGTGAGCCGCTGAAAGAAGTAGAGTTTACCCTGTATGGATCATTTGCAAAAACTTACCGCGGCCACGGCACAGACCGTGCGCTTCTGGGTGGCGTCATGGGATTTAATACCGATGACGAGAGAATCCGGGATTCCTTTAAGATTGCGGATCAGCGCGGCCTGAAGTATACGTTCGTTCCAAATGATAAGGTAGAAGACATTTATCCGAATACAGCAGATATCAAGATGACCGGCGTGTCCGGACGTGTCATGACCATCCGCGGAGAATCCATCGGAGGAGGAAAGGTCCGCATCGTAAAAATCAACGGTGTAGATGTTGACTTTACCGGTGAATACAGCACGGTAATTGTAATTCAGAAAGATTACCCTGGAGTTGTTGCGCATATTACCAAATGCCTCAGCGAGCTGGGCGTAAATATTGCATTCATGAGACTGTTCAGAGAATCTAAGCATGAGACAGCATATACAATCGTAGAGTCAGATGAACACGTTCCGGCGAATATCCGGGATGAAATTCTGAAAAATGAGAATGTGAAAGACGTCATGATTGTTGAGCCATAGGAGGTGCGGAATGGACTTTAAGAATGCGAAGGAACTGCTTCAGGTCTGTGAGGAAAACAATCTGACGATTTCTGAAGTAATGAAGAAAAGAGAACATGATCTTACCGGCGCGTCTGATGCGGAAATCACGAAAAGAATGACGGAAGTCTACCAGATAATGAAAGACTCTGCCCGCCGCGCGATTGAAAAACCGGTGAAAACGATGGGCGGCATCATCGGAGGAGAGAGCAGCCGTCTTCATAAGCGGGCGGCAGAGGGAAAAAGCCTCTTTCCGGGTATGATGAGCCGTGCTGCGGCATATTCGATGGGGGTCCTGGAGGTCAATGGTTCCATGGGCTTGATTGTTGCCGCACCGACAGCAGGATCTTCCGGTGTAGTTCCGGGAGTTTTTCTGGCCTATCAGGAAGAGAAGAAGTCTTCTGATGAAGAAATGGTGCAGGCTCTGTTCAATGCCGGAGCCATCGGTTATCTGGCGATGAGAAACGCCACCGTTGCAGGAGCCGTAGGCGGATGCCAGGCGGAGATCGGAATGGCCGCGGCCATGGCCGCGTCAGCCGTGACTGAGCTTGAGGGAGGAAGGCCGGAGCAGTGTGAGGATGCGGCCTCCATCGTGCTGATGAATATGCTGGGTCTTGTCTGCGATCCGGTAGCCGGACTGGTGGAGTATCCGTGTCAGAACCGCAATGCTTCCGGCGCGGCCAATGCTCTGGTGGCGGCGGAAATCGCCCTTGCCGGAAACAGGCAGCTGATTCCGCTGGATCAGATGATTGAGACGATGTATGACGTGGGCAGAAGACTGCCGGCGGCATTGAGAGAAACAGCGCTCGGCGGATGCGCAGTTACAGAAGCCGGACTGGAATGTTCCAAATGTATTTTTAAATAATCCAAGGACAGTCAGGAGTGCAGAATGAAGTGGAATGGATATACATCGATTGAGATGGAACAGACGATACAGAGTAATATGGAACTTGCACACATTAATATTCTGGATATACCGATGCGCAATCTGGCATCTCGTCTGGCGGCATCCGCAGACTCCCACGGCAGGTTTTCCTGCCTGAGGACCATGCGGCATATTGCAGCGTGCGGAATCAGCTGCATGCAGGGATATTCAGAGAAACAGTGGCTGGAGGATGCCGTGCAGTATGTGCTGTCCGGCATCTTTCCGGGTGAGCCGGAACCGGAGAATCTAGAGGAAAAGAAAACCGGCATCCTGTTTCTGCTGAATGTTCTGCGCAGCCAGTTCCATATGGAAAGAAAATATCTGCGGTTCGATCCGCATTTTGACTTTCACGTTCTTTCCTTGAAAAACGTAAAGAAGAACGGCTACACGCAGGACTACGTGAAGATGCTGCAGGTCGCGAAAGAATATTATGTTTATGAAATGATGCGTATCCATTCCGAGATTACACCATTCGACGCACTGGCGCATATCGGCGGCGTCCACTGGGTTGCCATGTACATGGCCTATCAGCTGGCTGACGTCGGTGAACCGGTAGACCTGGGCCTGATTTCCGGAGCCGCAGCGGGCCACGATATCGGAAAGTATGGCTGCAGGGGAGATGATGAAAAGCGTGTGCCGTATCTGCATTACTATTACACAGACATCTGCTACAGAAAATTCGGCCTGGAATCCATCGGACACATAGCAGCGAACCATTCCGTCTGGGACCTTGAACTTGAAAATTTGTCGATTGAATCCCTGCTGCTGATCTACTCCGACTTCCGCGTAAAGAGCACGCGGGGAGACGATGGGAAGGAAATCGTTCATTTTTACAGCCTGAAGGAGTCTTTCGATGTCATTCTGAATAAGCTGGATAATGTGGATGCGGCGAAGGAGCAGAGATACCGCAAGGTTTACGCGAAGCTGGCAGATTTTGAAGAATATATGCATGCTCTGGGCGTCAGAACGGCCCTGGATCCGATGTATGCATATAAGCCGGAGGGCGAGCCTGTGCCGATGCATCGGGAGGCCGCGATGCTGGAGGGCCGGGAGGTCGTCCGCCAGTTCAAGTTCAGCGCGATCAGCCACAATATCCGCATGATGAGCATTTTCTATGATGACGCGAAGTTCACCAGCCTGATTGAGGCTGCCAGAAGTGAGCAGAACTGGGAAAATGTCAGGACTTACATAAATATCATGGAAGAGTACTCCACCTATATGTCGGAGCATCAGGAGCTGCTGACTCTGAACTTCCTCTATGAACTGCTGTTCCACCGTGAAGAAGATATCCGCACACAGTCCGCAAGGCTGATGGGCAGAATCGTCGCGAACTATAACGAACTGTACACGAAAGAACTTCCTAAGGGCGTTGTCCTCCCGGGAAAGGAAATTACCAATATCACCCTTCTCGATCAGTATCTGGAAATGATTATCCGTCCGGATCTGCGCTTCACCGATCAGCATAAACTCTGGGTGGGCAGCAGTCTCAGAGCCTTCGTCGAGGGCCTGATGGGAAGCTGCACGGAAAAGCAGAAGAGTGAGTTTATGGAACAGCTTCTTCCATATTATGCCAGCGATGATTACATCGATGAAGTCAGCGTCAACCTGCTTCAGGCCCTTCTGGTTCTGGACAAAAAAGACTGCAGCAAGGAATTTCTTGCGCAGGTGCGTGCCTTCATCCGCGAGGCGTCCCGTTCCGAGAGCCGCCAGCTGAGGATTTTTGCTCTGGAAGCGCAGCAGCATCTCTTTAAAGACATGGAAAGTGCTTCCTATTGGAAAGAGCTTCTGGAAATTATGGAGCTGCCGGAATCGGATGAGGAATTTGCAGAGGCAGAGAGCCGGCTCTTCCTGGACGACCTGAAAATGGGCGTGCACTGGGGCGTAAAAGTCGCGAATATCGAGCTGATGCGTGAGTTTGCCCTCAGAAATAACGACAGAAACGGAACCTTTCTGCATATTGGAACCCATCTGGTCAACCTGCTGAAAGTCAGCGAACGCGCTGCCGTGCGGCAGGCAGCAGGCAGTGCTCTGCTTTCTGTTATCCGGAAGATGCCGTCTTCGCAGGTTAATGAGCTCGCGATTGAGCTGTATAACGGCCTGGACATCGGAGACCGCCAGTTTGCGACATATGTTCCGGAATATCTGGGAAGAACGGCGATCCTGCTTCCGGGGAAGGAATTCGATGAGATGATCGAGATGTTGGAGCAGAGCGCCGTGGAAGAGAGCACGGCTGTCGCAAAGTCCATTATGGATACGGTCGGCGTCATTCTGGATCATTATGAGGAATTTGCCGCACATGCGGGAGGAGCAGAGAAAGAACATGACGCACGCAGAAGGAGACTTTTGGGAATCCTGCTCAGAGGATACGCGCACTATGACAGAGGACTGAGCCGCGAGGCCTTCCGCTGCATCGGAAAATATATTTTTGCCGGAACGAACATGGGAGAAAAAGAAAGGGACCAGCTGTTCACCCACGGTGCGAGGAAGCTTCTCTGCCTGCTGATGGAGGATGAAGGCGAACTTCTTGATTTCTACAGCGATTCTGCGGTGCTGAACCACATTTACCGCTATCTGTCCTATAAAGAACTGGGAAGCACACCGTTCAAGTTCAAAAAGCATAAGAAGGTCGCATTTTACCCGGGAACTTTCGATCCGTTCAGCCTTGGGCATAAGGCCGTCGCCTGCCAGATCCGTGACATGGGATTTGATGTATATTTGGCCATCGATGAATTCTCCTGGTCCAAGCATACGCAGCCGCGTCTTCTGCGCCGCAGAATTATGAATATGTCTGTGGCAGATGAAGAGGGAATCTATCCGTTCCCGGATGATATTTCCGTTAATATCGCCAACCCGGATGACCTGTACGTCCTGAAGAAGCTGTTCAGGGACAAGGAACTGTACATTGCCGTCGGAACCGATGTCATCCGCAATGCGTCTGCATACAGAAAGGACCCGGAGCCGAACAGCATTCATACCATCAATCACATTGCCTTCGAGCGGGAAACCGATGAAAATCCCCAGAGCGAAGAGGTGGAGAATGAGAACGAGAAGAAAATCCAGGGTGAAGTCATTCATCTGAAGCTGGATAAATTCTACGAGGATATCAGCTCCAGCAGGATCCGTGAGAATGTCGACATGCACAGAGATATCTCCAACCTGATCGATCCGGTGGCACAGAATTTCATCTATGACAAGGGCCTGTACTTAAGAGAGCCGGCATATAAACATGTGCTGGAAGCCAGCGAAATCGGCATGGGATCTTTCAAGTCCAGAGGTGTGGAGAGTATCTGGCCGATTATGGATGAACTTCAGCAGATGGGCTATGATGAACAGAAACTGGAAAAATATCTGGAGGATGACCGCGTCCGTTCCCTGTACATCGAAGCAGCCGGTGGTCAGCGCCGGGAGATGGCAGCCTATGCCGCCGCGCACCGCATCGGCACCAGAGAACTTCTGAAGGAATTCAAGGATTCTCAGATTTCTGCCCACATCCGTAAAGAAGCCGGCGGAAACATCGCGGTCATCGGTTTCCTCTTCGCGAGGGATCAGGGAGAAATTTCCAACGTCGGGCAGATGGTGCTGACGGAAATTCTGTCCGCCCTGATCGAACGCGACTTTACCTACGCGGTTTATGATCCTGTAGATCCGGCGGGCCTGACAAAGGAAATCAAGGCGCTGCTCATCCAGCAGGGATTTGTCAATATCGCGCCGCCGAACCACGCGCCGATTTATGCCGTCGATATGCGTGAACCGAAGGTGATTTTCCGTGATGTAGAAACCGTCATTAAAGACCCGTTCAACCGGAATCCGCGTGTGCTGGAAGCCATCGACAATGCTCACCGGAATCTGCTCGGTGTCCTTACTAAGGTTTACCCTGGCCAGTTGATTTTGTCCTATAATACCAGCGCCGTACACTATAAGATCATCAGAAAGGTTGCGGACATCAACGGTGTGTCGGTCATTCAGGGCAGGAGTCCGAAGGGTCCGTATATGCTGGTGCCGTTCGGGAAGACGCTGGGCGACGTGGTTGTGCCGAACACCGTCACGAAGTCGCTGAATCTGGATAAGTACTTCAACCGTACGGTCAAGGGCTTCAAGATCCGCGAGGCCAGAAATTACTCGTCCATGGAGAATCAGGCGAAGATGATTAAATCCTTCAATCAGCCGGTCATTCTGGTGGACGACCTGCTGCATAAGGGCCACCGCATGCGCAACCTGCTGCCGATTCTGAGAAAAGTCGGT
>Ga0214925_100338_pt1 | contig 27708 bp, 23 predicted proteins | sample Stichaenrichment_FD_168299 | JGI IMG/M metagenome (GOLD analysis project Ga0214925, IMG submission 168299) | Xylose enriched microbial communities from anaerobic bioreactor in Madison, Wisconsin, United States - 63SRT | ecosystem: Engineered > Bioreactor > Anaerobic > Unclassified | place: USA... | reverse complement strand
AAAGATTGATTCAGCGCGAACGGAATCCAGAGCTGAAGGAAGCTCTCATCGACCTTGATGACTTCCTCTTCAACTATTGATTCGACAGTCAAAAGCTCTTTAGGGTACTTTTACCAGGAAGTTCACAAATAAATGTTACAGATATGAAGACCACGGAGAAATTCTATGAATCTGTTTTTGGATTGAAAAAGCTTCCCTCTGTGGATATGGGAGACCATGAGATTCATTACTATGATCTTGGCAATGGGACACGCCTTGAGCTTATCGAATACAAGGATGACCAGCCGGAGATGCATCCGGAAGTCAAGACCAGGGGAATCTACCGGCATCTTGCTTTTCAGGTCGATGATCTTGAAGAAACTTATCAGAAAGCCAGAAAGGCAGGGGCGATGATCACATGTGAACCAGCATATGTTCCAAAACTCAGATTTCACAATTTTCTGATGCTGGATCCGAATGGAGTGGAGTTGGAAGAGCTTAAACGGGACTAGAAGACAGAAATATCTAGAATATTATGAAAATAAATAAAATAAGCATAAACTATTGCAAAATAATTGAATCTGAGCTATTCTGTAGTCACAAATAAAGAGGAGAGAAAAACGAATTCTAAAGAATCGAGGTACAGTCCGAAGTACTTAAGAGAAGCATCCAACAAACTGAATAAGGGAGGTACAGTAGAGATGATTCGAGCTGTAAAATGACGGGAGCCGTGACTGGATGAAGAGAAAATCCGAACGGCTCCCTATTCTGTAGGAACAATTTACTATACGAGGTAAAATTCATGCGAAAGAAAGCGTTTGTTTTTGTTATTCTGTCCGTATTAATATTCATCTTTTTGTTGTATATTGATACGAGTCTTAATCATATTAGGCCGGGTGTATACTGCGTAAAAGGAATGGAAGACGTGGGTCCACAGATATACTTATATCAAGATGGAACAGGATCATTTTGTTATGCATCAGCTTCAAGTGATTGGCCTGATGGCAAGTATTATGTGAAGAACAAAAAAGTTATCCTCGTTGATGATTACACCAAGAGAAAATTTGTTTTTTCTATTCATTTTTCTGGTTTAGTGTACGAGCAGGATCTTTCTGCGGAGTTACCTTATCACGATGATTTGACCGCAAAAGACGGAATGCTTTTCTACTATAACAAAGAACGGACCAATTATTACGTGTACAATCATAGTTCTTGAAGGATGATCAGTATTTTTTATAAGTTCTACTATTGTTTTCCTGCTTATAGTTCAGACCAACTATCACGGGTTGCTTTTTCATCTTCCTAATGTGGCACATTATTAGCTGGAAACTATACCCGCATCCCTCATTTTCCTCGCAAACATCCTGTGCCCCTCTGCAGTGAAGTGCACGCCATCGAACTGCAGGGGGATCTGCCATTCTGTGGCGGCAGTGAAGGATAGTCCCAGTTTCTCCGCAAGTGCTTTGTAAACATTCTGCAACTTGTGAGACTCGATGATTACCTTCTCTGACTCCACCCATGTACCACGCTTGAAGGCCACAGGAGAGATCAGACGGATGTTCTGTGGTTGCCATTTATTGTCGGTATTATTTTCACACTTGTGACTGGATTCTTTTAAAAGAGAGGAGAGAAAGTCTTCCATCCTCTGACCGACCTCCCTTGCGTTTAGCCCCTCCAGCAGATCATTGCTTCCAAGCATGATCCACAGATATCTTTTTCCCGGTGTGCTTTCCACGGTTCCACAGGTGGCAGTTTTCGGATTTTCATTTCTATATGCATGTGGAAAAGATGAACAGTGCAGCTCCCTCGGAGCAGAAGAGGGTATAGTCCTACCACACACTCCGAGATTGATAAATGTGTCTGACGAAAATTGGTTCAAATAATCAACCCAGCTGCCAGAGGGATATTTCCCACCAGTTGCTGGGTTGTAACCGTAAGTCAGGGAATCGCCGTAACAGAGATAGGTATTCATGGGTGTGCCTCGTTATTATTTATCAACCGTTTCAAAGCGATACTTCTGTTTGATTTCAGGATATTTTTTGTGATCCACTTCACTCATAAACATATCATAAGGACGGACATACAAGCCGAAATCGCCGTAAAGGGCCATATAAACCATCATTTTCTCCCTCGTTTCAGAATGTGTTGCAACACCGACTATCTTATACAGATATTGGTTTGATCCTGAATCAACTGTCTCACGCTTAAAATGGCGTACAACATCACCTGGATGAAATTCTCTCATTTGTTTCTCCTTCTGGCAAAGGGAAGCCTCTTTTCTTCTTGTGCCTTCCTGTATCTGATAATAAATACATCGTACTGCTGATGATCACAATGCTCAAGAGCCAACCGCATAATACCTTTCCCAGTATCTCTCCTCAATGACGACATCCATTAGGATCTTGTTTATTTTGCAGGTTTCTGCTTATTGCTGTCACTACAGCAGAGCAAGCTCCACCGGCAGCTTCTATGGTCAGGTAATGTTCTGCCTTCTCGTTGACCAGCACCTTGCCGGAGGCAGGGAACTCCTCGTCAGATGCCCAGAAATTTACGATCACTGGGAACATGGGCGCGTATGGGATCACGGCGCTGACATCTGCTTTTCCTGCCTGAATCCGGCCGCCGACTTTCTTACAAGCTTTTGCGAATTGTTCGGGGGAGACGCTTCCAAAATTCCGCTGGAACATTGTCGAAATATCTTTATTAAATCCGAATCCTCTGGACAGTCCGCCGTTCATCTCTGTGAGAGAAATCCACTTGTTGGCCAGGGGGCTTCCATCCGAGGTATCCATGTACTGTAGATTTCGCTGCCAAAAAAGCAGATATCTCTCATGACGGAGCATACGGGACAGAAATGGCAGCAGGACAAGATGCAGGAACTCATCCGATTTCTGGATGAGCAGAAGCAGACCATAAGTGAGTATGACGACGCTTTGACCAGGAGGCTGGTTGAGAACGTATATGTAGAAACAGCGACCTCCTTCCGGGTCAAGTTCAAGTCCGGCACAGAGGTTGAGGTTTAACAGAGTGGTACTTTAGAAAAAATGATTCTTTTTAAATCAATCTATAGTGAGTTATCAGACAATATGGTATAATGCCAATTACGTGAAAAGTTTTATGGCACTCAGAGGATTTCAAGGCAGGGTTCGCGGGATCCATGCCTTTTTTATTATGGCACAATAGGCCAATGTAACAGGGAGTTGACAAAGCTATGGAAGAGCTTTCCGAGTTAGATTTGTTCCATCAATGCTATGGCGGTATACCTGACGGAATCTGCATATTCCGCGCAGACGAATCTGGAAAAATTGTGTTTGCTAACAAGGCAGCACTGAAATTATACGCCTGTGAAAGTGAGAAAGAGTTCTTTTCGTTGACTGGGGGCAGGATAGAAGGGCTTACGTTTAAGGGCGATATTTCACTTCCGGATGACGCCTCTGTAAATGGAAGAGCATTCCGCTTTACCTATATAACGGCCCAAAAACATATGCGCTCAGCAGATGGTGTGTTTATAGGTATGCAGATTCGTGGTGTCCAGTATTTTCTTCTGCATATTGCGAATCCTCAGGCTGCTTTACGTGAACAGGATACGGATGAACTGACGGGGCTTCCTTCTGCTGCGACGTTCTATCAGCAGGCATTAAATCAGGCGCGGGAAAGGTCTGCCAATAACAGCTTTGTGTTTTATTGTCCGGTCTTTTTCAATATTGCCAATTTCCGCGGGTTTAATCGGACCTACGGGATGGATGTGGGTGACAGGTGCCTTCGATTTACGGCCTCGCAATTGAAACGAGTGTTTCCGAATTCCCCGCTGACACGTCTGGATGCAGATTCATTCCTGGGACTTTTACCAAGAGAGAATCTGGAAGAAAAAATTGAAGAAGTATGTTCAGCGGTAAATCAGTATCTGGAAAATCGGAGCTATGCCATGAAGGCAGGCATTGTTAAATTTGATGAAGCGGTGCCTGCCGAAGTGATCCGGCATTCTTTCGATATGGCCAGGATTGCGTGCGACAGCGTCAAGAATGACGGGGAGCATTCTTATGCAGTCTTCCGTAAAGAGCTGGGAGAGCAGGTGGAAATCCGCAATTATATTCTGGATCATTTCGAACAGGCTCTGGAGAAGGGATATATTAAAGCCTATTTTCAGCCAGTTGTCCGAACACTCTCAGGAAAGGTATGCTCAGCGGAGGCGTTGTGTCGTTGGGAAGATCCTGTAAAGGGAATGATTTCTCCTGGAACTTTTATTCCAGTGCTTGAGGATGCCAGACGGATTGGCCGCCTGGATCAGTATATGATAGAGCAGACGGTCAGGACGATTTATGATCTTCTGGCCAGCGGCAGAAGAGTTGTACCGATGTCCCTGAATCTGTCCCAGCTGGACTTCGATCTGATCCAGCCGCTGAAATGTCTGAATGACACCTGCGAGAAATATCAGGTTCCGCACAAATATATTCATGTCGAAATTACGGAGCGGGTTCTGGCAGAAAGCCAGGAGAGAATGATAAAAGCCATTCATGACTTTCATGAAGCTGGCTATGAGGTATGGCTTGATGACTTCGGCTCAGAATATTCTTCCCTGAAATCGTTAAATCGGTTTTCCCTTGATCTGATCAAACTGGACATGGACTTTTTCCGAAAGTTTGATGATCGCAGCAAGGCCATCATCACCAGTATTGTCATAATGGCAAAACGCCTGGGAATACATACTTTGGCGGAGGGCGTTGAAACGAAGGAACATCTGGATTTTCTGAAAGAGATCGGATGTGAAAGAATACAGGGATTTTACTATAGTGCACCGGCACCGCGTCTTGACATTGAAGATATCCTGATAAAAAAGCATCTTCAGCTGGAGAGCAGTCTGGAGGCTTCTGTTTATGACAAGGCAGGACTGGAGGACATTGTTGACAATGATCCTGTCTCTTTGTTCCTTTATGAGAATGGTGCAATACGAATATTAACCTGCAACAAAGCCTTCTGGGAAGAATTGGAAAGTGTCCGGGTCAGCGTCAGAATAACGAGAAATGGCACTCTGCAGTTGAAGAACAAGGCAGCATATAGCCGGATTATACAGTACCTGGAGCTGGTATTTTCAGGAGATCAAAATCCGTATGTGTTCTTGGATAATGGAGGATACATACGACTGAATGCATCATTCGTATCCGGCGTCCGTGACTTCTGGATTGGTCGGGTAGGCTTTATTAATCTCAGCACGGATAATCAGCTGGCCAATAAATCCAAACATGAACAACTTTTACATCAGTCAGAGCTGTTGTTTGATGGCATTTATTATTTGAACCGGGAGAAGGATGAGATTCAGGTTGTCCAGTGTATTCATCCGAAAGTTGCAGTCGATGAAATCTTCCACGGAATATCTTCTTCCTCTATCTTCTTCTGTCATGAATTTGTTCATCTGGACGATCAGGAACGCTTTCTCAAATTCATGGATGTGGGTCAGCTTGCCACATCGCTTGCCTCATCATTATCCGGTTATGTGAAGGGAATATTCCGCGTTCGCAGGGAAGACGGCAATTATCGATGGACTATTTTTTCTACTGTTGATGCAGGCGATGCAGACAGACATAACTTTCTGGTTTTTGAACACGCTGCGTATTTTGAGGATGAAAATGCGAAGTATCTGCTTCCCGCATATGTAACATCATTACAGCCATCACTGCAGATAGCTGGTGATCAGGATACTTATCGCCGATACATGATGGGAGAAGCAATAGGAAGGCCTTTTATCGTTTTTCGGGCATTCCTGTATTCATAAAAGACCGGGAGGGTAGATATATTTTTATCAATCAGGAAATGCTCGGCTATCTTGGCATGGCGGACCAATCTGATGTCATTGGAAAAAGAGCAGATGAACTGGGCACTTTTATAAATCCTGGTGAAGTGGCGTATGGAACCAAGCGGGTTCTTGATCATGGAGAAATTCTTAATTTCAGTCCTATTGCTGTCACAGGTGGAGTAGGCCGTAGAATTCCTGTAACAGAGTTTCCCTGGTACAGTGGGAATCAGATCGCAGGTGTTGCAGGCTGGATTCACATTGGAGAAGCCAAGGAAGAGCAGAATTTCACACAGGATACATTTACCGGTATGATGAATGACTACGGCGCCTTGCTGGCAGGCAGCACCTTTGATCAGGCACTGCGTGAAGAAAACGAGGATTATGTTATCGTCCTCTTTTTCGTTCACGATTTCTCTCGCCTGGTTAAACCGTTCGGACCAGAATTTTCTCAGCGTGTCGTTTCTACAATTGCGGATCTGATCCGTCAGGAAAACCTTCCGGAGGAAATTGTGCAGGCGCATCTTAAAGGTGGCCGTTTTCTTCTTCTTGGAAAAGAAAAACTGGCAGAGCGAATGAAAAATGCCGCTGACAACATTCTTGAAAAGAGCGGGAAGATAAGGAAAATTTATGGTGTTGAGGCCAATCTGGAAATAGACACGGCAATAGGTGAAGGATCGGAGGTGGATGGCTTTAGTGAACTTCTTCAACTTCTGCAGCAACGTATAGTATCTAAGGATACGAGCATCACTATACAGGAATCTTTTCGGGCACATCAGGATATTCAGTTTTCTCCGGCTATCCTGGACGATGCTTCAGAGCATATCTGTCTTATAGATCCTGAAAATGATGAAATGGTGTATATGAACAATACCATGAAGAGAGCACTGAATCTTCCTCTGGATTACAAATTCCATGGACGCAAGTGCTATGAGCTGCTGCAGAAACGAACATCTCCATGTCCGGACTGTAATGTTAGATTTTTACCATCAGATACAGTGGTAAGTCGACATGAAAACTTTGGACCGGATGGCAAAGAATTTGTGACAAGGGAAATGCTGGTGCATTGGAAGGGCCGTCTGCTACATTTGGATGTGGGCTTTACAAACGATGGTGATTTTGCCCGCTTTGAAAATATGCTGAATAACGAGACCTGGGCAAATAAGGCGATTACCTCCGGTATTATGGAAAAAGATCCTTCTGAAGGCGTCCAGAAGATGGTAGACAGCGTTGGCCTGGGGCTGAGATCCGAGCACACCCTGATCTTTGAAGAACGTCAGGATGGGACAGCGTCCTGCACTTATGAGTGGTGCAGTCCTGACTATCCGCCGGTTAGAAATGAACTGCAGAGCGTAATAATCGAAAAATTAAGACCTCTGTACAGAATGTTTGAGACAAATAAGGTTGTCATGATTTCGGATTACCAGGCTTTTTTGCGAGAGCATTCGGATTTCTGGCTTCCGGGAGAGAACATAAGGAATGCGATTTCCGGGCATATACGAAATTCAGGAAAATCGTTTGGCTTCACATTGGTTCTGAATGCACTTGATCAGGAGTTCTACAAGGAGGGATATGTATTATCTGCCCTGACAGATTTTGTGGCTGTGATGATGCAGAACCGCAACAACATTCAGGAAGCCTTGGAACGCAGTATGCGTGATCCGATGACCGGAGTGCTGAACCGGGCAGGACTGGCCAACTATCTGAAGAGCAGGAAACGGCAGGGAACAGCAGCCGTGTTCAGTACGGATATCAATGGCCTTAAAGTCCTGAATGATCATCAGGGCCATTTGGCTGGAGACCACCTGATCCATACCATTTCCGATATTCTGGTTAGTGTTTCCGATAAAGACCACGTTTTCCGGATGGGCGGTGATGAATTCCTGATGATCAGGCAAGGTATGGATGAAACGGCAGCAGATGACTTGATTATTCGAATCAGGGAAATCTGTAGGGTGAAGGGCGTAAGCATGGCCATCGGCTATACAATCCATGCCGGTGGCATCAATGATATGGATGAAATCCTCAGAGAGGCAGATAAGGCTATGTATGAGGACAAGGGACGTTATTATCACAGGCGGAGCACGGACAGATAACCGGACATATTTCCGCGCACGGTCGTAGCAGTAGACTTATTCCCGCGCACGGGATATGCTCTATGACGTACTCAGCTATGACTCGTGCCAGGAACAGATTACTGTAGAGGAGGGATCCTGCCCGCAGCGGCAATTTTCTGCTTCACATTGTTTAGATGCTAATTGCCATACTGATATTGGAGGTGATCAGAGTGGATAATGAAAAAGTATTCTCTATGAAATTCACCAAAGTATACGAGCTTCTGGTAAAAAAGGCTGAGAGAAAGGAACAGACCAAAGATGAGGTCGACCAGCTGATCACCTGGCTTTGCGGTTATGATGAGGCAGGGATAAAGAGGCAGCTTGCTTCTGATGTTACCTATAAGACCTTCTTTGATGAGTCTCAGTCATGGAATCCGGCCAGCAGGAAAATTACCGGCAAGATCTGTGGGGTTCAGATTGAAAATATCGAAGACACGACCATGTGGCGTATCCGTTGTCTTGATAAGCTTGTGGATGAGCTGGCAAAGGGCAAGAGCCTCGAGAAGATTATTGGAAGCAGGGAGACGGATGCTGGAGATCACAAAGTGCAGAATAAAGAGTACGTTTTTTCGGCCGTGATCCACGAGAATCCGGAAGGCGGAGGCGCATATATCATCTTTCCATGGGATATCAGGAAGGAATTCGGCAAAGGCCGGATAAAGGTCCATGCGGAATTTGACGGGATTCCTTATGACGGCAGTATCGTCAATATGGGAGTCAAGGATGAGGAAGGCCGCATCTGTTACATCATAGGCGTGCTCAAATCCATCCGGCAAAAACTCGGAAAAGGGGACGGCGATCAGATTCAGGTAAGGATCACAAGAAGGGAGTAATCCGGGTCGAGACCGTTAGAATCCTGACCATTTCCCGCAAAAGCGACTCTCGAGACCGTGGGCAAATATGCGGATTTCCTTTATTATAAGAAAAGAGGCCGCAGAAAATCCTCGTGGACAAGTTCCCGGTTACGGCGAGGGTCCTAATCGATTATATAATGGGAATTAAGGATTCAACATTATAAGATGAGAGTAGGAATATGTGCAGAGTAATGGGAGGCTGGGCGAATTGTCATGAGGATCATTATCTCTCCGGCGAAGCAGATGCGGGTGGATACGGATTCCTTCACCTGTTCAGAACTTCCGCCGTTTATTGAGAAATCAGAAAAGTTGAAAGACTGGATCAGCGGCCTCACCTATGAGCAACAGAAAGCACTCTGGGGTTGCAATGATAAAATTGCACGGCAGAATTTAGAGTGTTTTGCCCATATGGATCTGCGGAAAAATCTTACGCCCGCGATTCTTGCATATGACGGCATTCAGTTCACCTATATGGCTCCGGCCGTATTCGAAGATGGGCAATACGAGTATGTGCAGGAGCATCTGCGCATCCTGTCCGGTTTCTATGGCGTCTTGAAGCCTATGGACGGCGTGGTGCCGTATCGGCTGGAAATGCAGGCAAAGGTGTCCATCGGACAATATAAGAATCTGTACGACTTCTGGGGCGACAGCCTGTACAAGAAAGTTCGCGACGATGGCGGGATCATCATCAATCTGGCCTCGAAGGAATATTCCAAGTGTCTGGAAAAATATCTGCAACCGTCAGATCGGTTCATAACCTGCATCTTCGGTGAGCCGGAGGGAGATAAGATCGTCCAGAAAGGCGTATACGCCAAAATGGCCAGGGGTGAGATGGTGCGATTTATGGCCGGCATTCATGCGGAAGACCCGGAGCAGATCAAAGCGTTCAACTGGAGCGGTTATCATTTTGATGCCGATCGCTCATCCAATACGGAATTTGTATTCATTCGCACGGAAATTCCCAGAAATATTCCATAACAGGTCGTTTTATCCCTTCGATATCCATCATCCAAAAGGGCAGCAGTCAAGCCGTGCTTTTCTGCACAGCCACCCGATCTGCGAGGTGTGCCTGAAGCAGGAAAGATACACCAAGGCAATATTTCTTCCTTAGGTCAGGACCGGCAGATTTCAGCTTTTTCATGACAGCAGCCATATAAGCCTGATCGTCCGTATAAGGTCCATGGCTATCAATGGCGATCTGCAGGAGGATGCATATTACGGATCCGGAAGATATCGATTATTAATTTACATTTTTTATTTCCGTTTTTTTCAGTGTTATCTACAAATGGGTATATGATGACTGTAGTCGGCCAAGGGAAGAGATCTGCCAGATTCTGCGAAGATGTCTATGAATAAATCTGATTGAAATAGGGCGAAGACTCCTCTGTCAGCCTGTTTCCATTGCTTCACACAGAGGAGCAGCCTGGCATCAGAAGCTTCTTAGATCTTTTTTTGCAGAAGGCTGTTGATAAAGGACGTGCGATGCGATGCAAAGAAAATCTTTTGACACAGATCATATTTTTAGCCTTATTCTGAAAATGGCGCTGCCTTCCATTGCTGCCCAGATTGTGAATCTGTTGTACAGCATTGTGGATCGGATCTATATCGGACATATTGCAGGAATCGGTGTACAGGCACTTGCCGGAGTTGGTATCTGCAGTTCCATCATTATTCTGATTTCAGCCTGTGCACAGTTTACCGGATCGGGTGCCGTGCCGCTGTTTGCAATTGCACTGGGGAAAAAAGACAGGAGACAGGCCGAGAAGATTCTTGGCAATGGTGTATTTTTCATTCTTCTGGAGACAGTGCTGATCCTTGTACCGTTATTTCTGTGCATGGACCCGCTGCTTCGGCTGATCGGTGCTTCAGATGTGACGTTTCCGTATGCGCATGATTATCTTTTCGTATATCTGATGGGCACGCCATTTGTTCTGATTACGGTTGGACTCAATCCGTTCATCAATGCGCTTGGATTTCCGGGTATTTCCATGCTGACGATTCTGATTGGGGCGGCGCTCAATATCGGTCTTGACCCAGTGTTTATTTTTGGATTTGGTATGGGCGTTCAGGGTGCTGCTATCGCAACTGTTCTGTCCCAGGCAGTCAGTGCACTCTGGATTCTGCACTTTTTACGAAAAGATCATGGGGGACTGAGATTATATCGGGAAGCCCTGATACCAGAGAAGAAGACATTATGTTCCATTCTGGCGCTCGGTATCTCGCCATTTGTCATGTCTTCGACGGAGAGCCTTGTCGGATTTGTGCTGAACCATGGTCTGTCGGTCTATGGTGATATATATGTCAGTGCGCTGACTGTTCTGCAGAGCTTCATGCAGTTTGCAAACATCCCGATCGTCGGCTTCATGCAGGGGGCGATGCCGGTTGTCAGTTATCAGTATGGGGCAGGGAATACAGACAGACTGAAGAAGAGTTTCTGGGCTGAATTTTCCATTGTTGTCCCCTTTAATTTCATAGTCATTTTTACAATGATCCTTTTTCCGGGGTTCTACGGCAGAATGTTCACATCTGATGCGGCGCTTCTGGAACTGGTGCAGAAAACTGCGCCGTATTTCCTGACGGGAATGACAATCTTCGGTATGCAGCGCGTCTGCCAGTCCATGTTTGTTTCGATGAATCAGCCGGGCATCTCATTGTTCATTGCTCTGCTTCGGAAGGTTTTTCTTCTGGTTCCGCTCGCAGTGATTCTTCCGCATTTCTGGGGTGTCACGGGGATTTTCACCGCAGAGTCCATTGCGGATGCCACCGCGGCTTCCATCTGTATCATACTTTTTGCACACCGTTTCCCGAAAATTCTTAAAAAACTGCAGGGATACAGCAAGGAGCCTGACACTCTTTCACAGAATCTTCCATAAGTCCAAGGGCCCTTCAGTGCCGGCGAGGTAGATGATGACCATGTTCATCACGTATGTGGATTGACCGCATTCTGTATGGTATCGGGTGTTCTATGTACTCTTTTTTTGGTATTTTTCTGGTGTGGTTTCGGTGTTAAGATGTAGAAAATAAAAAATATAGTAAAGATTGAACAGATACAAGGGCGTATGAATTCAGTAGATTCATGCGCCCTTTGTGCTGTTCCCTTATTATTGAGGTCTTAAGGGGTAAAAATCTATGAGCCAGGGTTTGATTGCTATTCTCATCACACTTTTTATCATTGTCGGAGCGGTTGCCACCAAAAGATGTGTGGAATTCATGATTGCCGGGTCTATGATCTGTGCGGTCGTCCTGTATGGGACAGGGTTTCTCTCGGGATGGGCGAAATCATTGCAAAGCATGCTTTCGGAGAATGTATGGGTAATGCTCGTCTGCCTGCTCTTTGGCGGCCTGATCGGATTGCTGACAGCATCGAAGGGCAGCTTTGGTTTTGCACGTATTATTTCAAAATTCTGCAATACACAGAAAAAGACGCTTTTGACGACATTCGTAATGGGCATCCTGATCTTTGTCGATGATTATCTGAACGTTTTATCCATCGGTGTGTGCATGAAGAAGATCAGCGACAAGCAGAAGCTTCCAAGAGAGACGCTGGCATATCTTCTGGATTCCACAGGCGCTCCTGTCTGCGTCCTGCTTCCTTTTTCTACCTGGGCAGTCTTTTACGCCAGCCTGTTTTACCAGCAGGACAGTGTGAAAAGTCTGGGCTTCAAGTCAGCACTGGCCGCATACTGCAGTGCGATTCCGTTTCTGTTCTATCCGATTATCACTTTGATTATTGTCTTTTTGTTCTGTCTTGGCATCATGCCGAAGCTCGGACCGATGAAGAAAGCGTACAAGAGAGTAGAAGAGACCGGAATGGTGTATTCGGAAGCCAGCAGAAAATACAATCATGATTCTCCGGAGGATGAGGAAGACGGAAATATCTGGAATTTCATCATTCCCATGGGTGTGCTTGTGGCTGTGGCTGTGGCAACCGGTGATATTCTTTCGGCAGTAATCCTTGCGCTTCTGGTCTGCTTCTTTATGTATGTACCAAGAAAGATACTAACTGTTGATGAATTTCTGAACAGTATGATCCGCGGATTTGGGGATATGCTGCCAACGCTTACTCTTTTGCTTGTCACTTTTGTGCTCAAGGACCTCTCGGGAAAAATGGGAATGACGGATTATATTATCAAGCTGGCTGAGCCTTATCTGTTTGCCTCTATTTTCCCTGCAATGGTCTTTATTCTGGGCGCAGTACTTGCGTTTACTACCGGTTCTGACTGGGGAATGAGCTCCATCATCACACCGATCGTCTTTCCGCTTGGCGCTGCACTGGGAGCAAATCCAGTACTGATTATGGCTGCAGTCATCTCCGGAGGAACCTTTGGAAGCCATGCCTGCTTTTATTCGGACGCGACGCTTCTCGCCTCTCAGGCTTCAGGTATCGTCAATATGGAGCATGCCCTTTCTCAGCTTCCGTATGTTATAATATCAAGTATCCTGTCGGTGATTTGTTTTCTGATTGCCGGATTCGTATTCTGAGAAGGCTTCTGAAGCTTCGTGAACCGGCAGAGATCTGCAAATCGGGTAAGAATTCGCAAATCAGGTATATGTGATTTCTGTATCCGTCTGTGAAATGCAACGGATAAATTCAGAAAGAGAGGGTAAGATGGATCGGTTTGTTGTGACAGTACAGAGACAGTTCGGAAGTCTGGGAAGGCCTATCGCCCGGAAGATGGCTGAAATCCTGGGGATTGAGTATTATGACAGGGATATTGTCGATCAGGCGGCAAAGGAGCTGGATCTTCCCGCCTCTGTTGTGAAGAAGGAAGAGGAAAGAGCTGTCAAACAGACCCCAAATCCTTTCTTCAGCATGATGTTTCCTCTTGGAAGCGGGACCAGTGACACACAGGACAAGATATTCGAGGCACAGAAGAATATCATCCGGTTCTTCGCAGAGCGTGAAAGCTGTATCATTGTCGGCCGATGTGCGGATTTTATTCTCAGTGAGATGCCGAATGTTCTGAATATCTATATCTATGCCTCCTATGATGCACGCTTGAAGCATTGTATAGATGATCTGGGACTTGAAGAGGATGAGGCGAGACATATGATCCGTTCTGTTGATGAGGCCCGTGACCAGTACCATCTTCAATATGCCGGATACAAGCCGGATGATAAACGCTTCAAGGATATCATGATCGATTCCAGTTTATTTGGCGTCCAGGGAACTGCTGAGTATCTTTCCGCTGCAGTGCAAAGAAAATTTTCAGTAAAATAATTCTTTAAAAAATAATTCTCATCAGGAAATTTTTTAAAGAGTGATTTTCAACTTTCAATATAAAGAAACAGCCGGACAGGATGGGAAAGCAGGTGTCTGGCTGTTTTTTACTGGGCACATTTTCAATTTTACAGTGATTTCAGTAAATCGCACAGATCATTTACATCATCCTCCCGTGTTGACCAGCTTGTGGCAAAGCGGATCACACAATGATGCTCGTCATATTTTTCTCCAAAGCCAAACGAAATCTTTTCTGACAGTACAGACATTTTGTCATTGTCTATGACGAAGAAGATCTGGTTTGTCGGGGAATCCATAAATAACTGGTAGTGGTTTTCCGCCAGTGCCTTTTTTATGCGGGAAGCGTATCTGATTGCCGGTTCTCCGATGTGGAGATACAGGTCATCCCGGAACAGCTCGTCAAACTGGATACCGAGAAGCCAGCCCTTTGCAAGCAGGGCACCGTGCTGCTTGATAATTGTGAAAAAATGCGGGATCAGGCTGGAGTCCGGAATGACTACGGCCTCGCCGAACAGAGCACCGCATTTGGTGCCGCCGATATAAAAGACATCACAAAGACGTGCGAGATCCGAAAGACTGATATCATTATCCGGAGATGCGAGGGCATAAGCCAGTCTGGCGCCATCCACATAGAGGGGAATACGAAACTGTCTGCATACGCGGTGGATTTCCGTCAGTTCCTCCAGGCTGTAGAGTGTGCCAAATTCTGTAGGCTGTGAGATGTATACCATTCCGGGCATAACCATGTGGTCCCAGTTTCCGTCGTTATGAAAATCGGTCAGATACTGTTCTATCTGAGCTGCTGTTAATTTTCCATTCGTTCCTGACAGGGGAAGTACCTTGTGACCGCCAAATTCAATAGCTCCCGCCTCATGAACATTCACGTGGCCGGACTCGGCAGCGAGCACACCCTGATAGGAGCACAGGAGAGCGTCTATCACGGTTGCATTCGTCTGTGTTCCACCTGTGAGAAATTCCACCTCTGCGTCAGGGCAGTTACATGCTTTGCGGATCAGATCCTTTGCGTGTGTGCAGATTTCGTCTTTTCCATATCCCGGAAAGGAAATCTGGTTTGTATCCTCCAGTCTCCGCAGAATAGCCGGGCAGGCACCTTCCTGGTAATCAGAAGCAAACATAAGCTTTCTGTTCATTTTCTGTTTTCCTCTCTTAAAATGTTTTTCATTTGTCAATTCATTACCATCAATTTATTACAATCAAATAATTCTTGTTTCCTTTCACACATATGGTACACTAGATTCATGCATGAGACAAACGCTAAAATATCATTGATAGCATGATACTTTGTAATACATAGGTTAAGGGAGATCCGCTGGGCTGAAATGGATATGGAAAAATGTGTTGCCTTCTTGTCTGCTGCGGATATCGGCAGTTTTACGGAGGCCGCAAAGGTACTTGGTTATTCACAGTCTGGAATCACAAGAATGATCAAGGCACTTGAGCAGGAATTCGGGTTTTCGCTCTTTACACGGGGAAAGAATGGAGTACAGCTGACAGAGAACGGAAGAATGATGCTTCCCTCCATCCGGGAGATGGTGCGTGCAGGACGGGTAGCAGAACAGATATCATCGGATATACGGGGAATCGTCACCGGCTCTGTTACACTTGGATGCTATTATAGTGTGTCTGCAATATGGATGCCGGGCATCCTGATGCATTTTGAAAAATCTTTCCCAGGCATTGCGGTCCGGATGCAGGAGGGTGGAAATCTTGATATGGCACACTGGCTTTCCGAGAAATCTGTGGATCTGTGTGTCTGTGCAAAGCCCGTGAACAGTACATACCGATGGATTTCTCTGTACAAGGATGAAATTGTTGCCTGGCTTCCTGAGAATCATCCGCTTGCAGGAGAAAAGGCGATACCGATCAGATCGCTGGAGAAAGAGGCGTTTATTCATACCTCACCGGGTCAGGATACGGATCAGGACAGATTAATCGAAGAAGAACAGCTCCATATGAATGAGAAATACACGACAAGGGACGGGTTTACGACATACAATATGGTGGAGGCGGGTCTTGGGATCAGCTTTAACCAACGTCTCATTTCCCGAAAATGGAACGGAAAGGTAGTCCAGGTTCCTTTAACACCTCCGCGCTATGTAGAACTTGGCATTGCAGTTCCGGCAGACATAGAAATGTCACCGGCTTCGAAACGGTTTATTCAATTTTTGATGCAGGAAATCAGAAGCTGCGAAAACCAGTATGCAGAAGATCCTGATTCATAAAGGCGCGAAGACAAATCTGCAGTAAATCAGGAACCATGTGGTAAGATATCAGCTGAATATAACAATGAAAATTGAAATAAGAAAGAAATAAAAAATTCGATCAGGATATCATATATAATGGATAAGAAAGCTAACGAAGAAAAACGAAACGATCAGAAGTCCAGGGAAGAAGATAAGAAAAATCATCAGGAGATCCAATATAAAGGATCTGATATCAAAGATATGATTGATCTTCGTGAACTGATCCGGGAAGTCGAGCAGGATGACGAAGAGGAGCAGAAAAAAATTGCGGACAGGCGTAAGGCGAGGAAACTGGTCAGGCAGAAGGAAGAAGAAAAACGCAGGAAGCGGAACCGGAAGATCAGAACGGTAGCAATCAGTGCTGTGATTGTCTTTTTCGGAGCTGTTGTTGTATTTGCGCTGCTTCATATATCATGCGGAAATTCGTCTGGAGGAAATGTGTCAGATGAAACAGGACTGGGAAAGGTACGTACAGCTTCCACTTCAAATGAAACCGCATCAACATCCGAAAATACATCTGAACCAGAAGCCGCTGCTGCGACCGCAGTATCCTCCGGATCAGATCAGGGCACGACAACTGCTTCAGACGTCAGACTTTGCGCAGTGGGTGACAATCTGATCTCAGAGAGGATGATTGAACAGGCAGCAAATGCGGCACAGGGAAGCGATGGCTCTTCTTATGATTTCAGCTATCTGTATCAGGACGTGCAGGATTATATCAGTGAACATGAGCTGGCATGGATCGATGTGGAGACAGATATCAACAATGAAATCGAACCTGCCGGATATCCGCAGTTTTCTACGCCCGGGCAGGATGGTATTGATCTGTACAATGCCGGATTTGACATTTTCAGCCTCTGCAACAATCATACCTATGACCTTGGTGTACAGGGTCTGACAGCTTCGGAAAACTTCTGGACAAGCGAAATGCCTTCCGGCAGCCGTTTTATCACAACCGGTTTATGGAAAAAAACTGATGACAGCTCAATCGCATTTACACAGAATTATGAGAGTGCAGGCGATGAAGCACAGTTCGAGGTGCAGTATGATGATATCCCGGTATATACCTGTTCCAACGGCAAAAAAGTCGCATTTCTGACCTATACCCAGATGACAAATGCTCTCGATTCAGGATCGCTGTATCACACACCGGATGGAGCTGATTCGCGGGTGATCTATCTCTACGAGACGGACCTGATCCGTGCACAGATCCAGAAAGCCGATGAGATCGCGGATGCTGTGGTTGTTGCGTGCCACTGGGGCGATGAGGACAGCCATGAGGTGACGGATTTTCAAAAGGAGAAAGCACAGGAGCTGGCTGATGATGGTGCTGATCTGATCATTGGGGACCATCCGCACGTCGTCCAGAATGCAGAGACACTGACGGCTTCGGATGGACGGAAGGTATTCTGTGCTTATTCCCTTGGAAATTTTGTATCCACCCAGGAACAGCCGGATGAGCTGATCGGCGTGATTCTGGATTGTACGCTGCACTTCCGGGATACTGACGGCAATTCTTCTGATCCGGAGGTGACGGTCGAAAGTCCGAAGCTGGTCCCGGTTATGACAGATTACGGCCAGGATGGAACAAAGGTACATGCCGTTCTTCTGAAGAATTATACCGATGAGGAGGCAAGGGCACATGGCATTTCCGGATATATCACGGATGGAACGGAATTTTCCATGGAATATATTCAGAATGTGCTGCAAAATAATATTGACGCGCAGTATCTTGCACTTGGGGAATAGATCGCTTCATAAGGGCGGTCCGGTAAAAAATCGTTTAGGACATCCTGATTGTGAATTATTTAGATTAAGTTGTGAAGAAAGAGAGGTGCATTTTGTGTTCAGTTTAGATGCTGCCATTGGATTGATTGTCCCGTTTATCGGGACCACAGCAGGTGCAGCGTGCGTTTTTTTTATGAGAAAAAGTTTAAATAACATTGTACAGCGGGCCCTGACAGGATTCGCGGCAGGCGTAATGATCGCTGCGTCTATCTGGAGTCTTTTGATCCCGGCGATGGAGCAGGCTGCGAAAATGGGAAAGTTTGCTTTTGTGCCTGCGGTGATCGGTTTCTGGCTGGGCATTCTGTTTCTTCTGCTTCTTGATGAAGTGGTTCCGCATCTTCATATGAATGCGGAGAAGGCAGAAGGCCCAAGAAGTCATCTTGCCCGAACCACCATGATGGTACTTGCGGTTACGATCCACAACATTCCCGAGGGCATGGCAGTAGGTGTTGTTTTTGCAGGATATCTGACACACTCCGCCGAAATAACGGCTGGCGGCGCAATTGCTCTGTCGCTGGGCATTGCCATTCAGAATTTTCCGGAGGGTGCGATTATCTCCATGCCGCTTCATGCAGAAGGACAGAGCAAGGCAAAGTCCTTTGCCTATGGTACCTTATCCGGAGCGGTAGAACCAGTCTTTGGCGCAATTACCATCCTTTTTTCAAGCCTGCTGATCCCCTTCATGCCGTATCTGCTGTCCTTTGCGGCAGGCGCCATGGTATATGTCGTTGTCGAAGAGCTGATTCCGGAGATGTCCGAGGGAGAACATTCCAATATCGGTGTTCTGATGTTTGCGCTTGGTTTTACGCTGATGATGGCGCTGGATGTAGCGCTGGGATAAGCCGTTAGAACAGATAATATCAGCTGAACAGATTTATACATTTAATAGAATTGATCAAATGAAAGGCCTCTGACATGTATTTCGTCGGAGGCTTTTCATAAACGCTTTTAATAAACGCTTATGAAAGATTTTATGAAACGTTTACAATTATGATTATTTATGGTAGAATTGTCTATATTTGTTACTTGTTTTTAAGGAGAAAATGACATGAATGAACAAATTGACAAATGGATATCAGAGCACCAGAAGGAGCTGATTTCTGATGTCCAGGCACTGTGTGCAATTCCTTCTGTGCAGGGAAAGGCAGAGGAGGGAAAGCCTTTCGGGGATGGCCCGTATCGCTCCCTGAATCTTGCACTCGAAATGGCAAAGAAGTACGGGTTTGCAACGAGAAATTATGAGAACTATGTGGGTACTGCAGATCTCGACCCTGCACTTCCCCATACCCTCGATATTCTCGGACATACGGACGTGGTTCCGGCTGGTGAGGGATGGACGGTGACGGATCCCTTCAAGGTCATTGTGAAGGATGGACGGCTCTATGGAAGAGGGACCAGTGATGACAAGGGACCTCTGCTTGCTGCAATGTATGCCATGCGCGCCGTGAAGGAGTGTGGCGTAAAGCTCAGCAAGGGCGTGCGTCTGATCATCGGTGCCAATGAAGAGACCGGTTCTGCGGATATTGCACATTATTATGCGCAGGAGCCGGAGGCAGAGATGACATTTTCACCTGATGCGGAATTCCCCCTGATCAACATCGAGAAGGGTCAGTTCCGCGGCACCCTGTATCGTGATTTTCCGGAGGACAGCAATCTTCCACGTCTGCTTTCCCTTGATGCAGGCGTAGCTTTTAATGCAGTTCCGCAGAAAGCGGTGATTCGTCTGGAGGGACTGGATCTGCAGGACGCCTCTGTGCAGAAGGCGGTTGCGCAGACAGAGAAGGAATGTGGTGTTGATATTTCGATCAGCGGTGAGCAGGAGCTGACCGTGATTGGAGAATCTGCGCATGCTTCTACTCCGGAGACCGGAAGGAACGCAGGACTTGCTGCTGTTCTGCTGGTTACAAGACTTCCACTGCATGATTCCGAACAGATTCGTGCACTGAAGCAGATCCCTGTGCTGTTCCCCTATGGTGTGACAGATGGGTCCGGTCTGGGCATCCGTATGGAGGATGAGGAATCTCACGCATTGACATGTACACTTGACCTGTATCATGTAACACCGACACATGCTGAGTTTGTGTTTGATTCCAGAACACCGGTGATGGCCAATAAGGAGAACTGTGAGGATGTCGCGGTGAAGGCCATCCATGACGCAGGATTTGAATGGTCCTCCGAGACCGGGATGATTCCTCCGCATGTAGTTCCTGGAGATTCCGTGTTTGTCCGCAAGCTTCTGGAATCTTATGAAAGGGTTACCGGAAAGAAGGGTGCGTGCCTTGCAATCGGTGGCGGCACCTATGTACATGATTTGAAAAACGGCGTTGCTTTCGGTGCTGTATTCGATGGCGTAGATACCAGAATGCACGGAGCTGACGAGTTTTTTGATATTGATAACCTGATGACTGCGGTCCGCGTATTTGCAGACGCAATTATCAATCTTTGCGCTTAAGAAGGAGGGGAAAATGAGCGATAAGCAGTCAACATTCAAGCCTTATATTCCGGCCGAGAAGATCGTTCCGGAACAGACGGTGGTATCTGTCCTGATGGGTGCGATTTTGTCCGTTATCTTTGGTGCGGCAAACGCATATCTTGGACTTCGTGTAGGAATGACAGTTTCAGCGTCTATTCCTGCCGCAGTTATTTCCATGGGTATTATCCGCATGATTATGCATAGGGATTCCATTCTCGAGAACAACTACGTGCAGACAGTGGGATCTGCAGGTGAATCTCTTGCCGCAGGTGCGATCTTTACGCTGCCGGCCATGTTCCTTTGGGCAAAGGAAGGCGTTATGGATAAGCCGGGTCTGGTCGAGATCATGATTATCTGCATGATCGGCGGTCTTCTCGGTGTATTTTTCATGGTCCCGTTGCGCAATGCGCTGATTGTTCGTGAGCATGGCATTCTTCCGTATCCGGAAGGAACAGCCTGTGCCGAGGTACTTCTCGCCGGTGAAGAGGGCGGTGCTTCTGCAAGAACGGTCTTTGCCGGTCTTGGCATTGCAGCGGCTTTCAAGTTTGTCATCGACGGTCTGAAGCTTGTGCCCAGTGAAATCAATACACCCGGGCACGGAATCGGCAGCTATAAGGGACAGTTCGGTTCCCAGATTTATCCGGCAGTATTCTCCGTTGGCTACATCTGCGGTCCGACGATCTCCTCCTATATGTTCTGCGGAGGTATTGTTTCCTGGATGTTTATTATTCCGATGATTGCGCTGTTCGGCGCGGATATCGTCATGTATCCGGGTACAGATACAATTGCAAACATGTTCGCGGCCGGTGGTGTCAGCGCGATCTGGAGCTCCTACGTCCGTTATATTGGTGCTGGCGCTCTGGTTGCCGGTGGTGTTATTTCTCTGATCAAGTCCATGCCGATGATCGTACGTACCTTCCGTGATTCTGTTCATGACCTGAGACAGGGTCAGGGACACAGCACACTTCGTACGGATCAGAACCTCAGCATGCGTACTGTAGTTATCTGTATTGCAGTACTGATTGTGCTTTGCGCAGCACTTCCCCAGGTTCCTGTAGGAATCGGTGGAGCAGTTCTCATCGTAATTTTTGGATTCTTCTTCGCCGCAGTATCCTCCAGAATGGTAGGTATTGTTGGATCCTCCAACAACCCGGTTTCAGGTATGGCGATTGCGACACTGCTTTTTGCCACCATTCTTCTGAAGGCGACCGGAACAGATGGTGCTGCCGGTATGAAGGCCGCGATTGCGATCGGCACAATCATCTGCATTATTGCCGCAATTGCCGGTGATACCTCACAGGACCTGAAAACCGGATTCCTGGTTGGCGCAACACCGAAAAAGCAGCAGTATGCCGAGATTATCGGTGTAATTGTTTCTGCAATTGCAATCGGTGGAGTTCTGTATCTTCTGGACGCTGCCTATGGCTTTGGTGGAAAGGACCTTGGTGCACCTCAGGCAGTGCTGATGAAGATGATCGTTGAAGGAATCATGGGAGGAAAGCTTCCGTGGGGTCTGGTCATTGCCGGTGTTGTTCTTGCTGTTGTTGTTGAGATTCTTGGTATTCCGGTGCTCCCGTTTGCCATCGGCGTATACCTTCCTGTACAGCTCAATGCCTGCATCATGGTTGGCGGACTCGTTCGTCTGTATTTTGACAGAAAAAAATATGCTGACGAAAATGAGAAGAAAAAGACGGTCAACCGCGGCATCCTTTACTGTTCCGGAATGATTGCAGGAGAGGGCCTTGTGGGAATCGTTCTTGCTATTTTTGCAGTAGCTGGAATTGCAGATGCCATGGACCTGTCCGGTGTCCTGAACCTTGGATCCGTTGCCGGAACCATCGGTTCGTTCATCGTATTCATCGCTATGATTGCCCTTGTCTGCGTATTTACCAGGGGTAAAAAGAAATCTGAAGGCAAGGCGTAAACCGGGTAAGTAATGAAGAAGAAAGAATTAAAGGAACTCAGAAAGCTGTCACGGGAAGAAGTGATTGCGCTCTACGATACATACATTCCGGTCGTCACAGAGAAAATCTGTGACCAGAAAACCGGTAAGGATGGAAAGGTCACACTCTTTATTGAAAATAAGGGTGTAATGAACACAATCATGCAGAAGCTGATCCATAAGCCCCGTTTCTCCCAGATCCACCTGGATGTGGTCGGAAGCTATATCTGGCAACTGTGTGACGGCCAGACAGATATCCATCAGATCGCAGATGCCACGCATGAGCACTTCGGGGATAAGGTTGAACCGCTTTATGAAAGGCTTCTGAAGTTTTTTGAGGTTGTAGAGAGCTATGATTTTATCAGATGGATCAAGCCCTCAGAAAATAATGAATAGCAGGATTATGACATTGCTTCTCTGTCATGTCGTGTTATAATGAACAGGTAAAAAAATTGACAATGGGAGCCCAAAGGGCTGAGAGGTGCATTATCTGCACGACCATAAATACCTGATCCGGATCATACCGGCGTAGGGATGTCACAGCACAAAGATGTTACGTTAACAGTCCGTGCCGATGGCATGGGCTGTTTTTCTGTGCCGAAGATTCCATAGCTGCGCCGGCAATATGGTCCAGGTTTATTCCGCAGATTGTGCTTTTCAGAGATTTCCCACGTGCGCTGCCTGATGGGAGCACCACTTCAGGCGAATGGAAAGGAGCGAAGGTACTGATGGAAAGAACGTATCATACACAGATGGAAGCAGCCAGAAAGGGAATTGTCACACCGGAAATGGAAAAGGTTGCACAGAAGGAGAACTACCCGGTTGAGAAAATCATGCGCTGGACTGCTTCCGGCCAGGTCGTAATTCCGGCAAACCGTCTGCACACCTGTATAGATCCGAACGGAATTGGAAGAACGCTGAAGACCAAGATCAATGTCAATCTGGGTGTCAGCCGTGACTGCAAGGATTACGATATCGAGATGCAGAAGGTCATGCAGGCAGTAAATATGGGAGCAGAGGCAATCATGGACCTGTCCAGCCATGGTAATACGGAACCATTCCGGAAAAAGCTCACAAGCGAATGCCCGGCGATGATCGGCACTGTTCCTGTCTATGATGCGGTTATTCATTATCAGCGCGACCTGAATACCCTGACGGCCAGAGACTTTATTGATGTTGTACGGCTTCATGCAGAAAATGGGGTGGATTTTGTGACACTGCACTGCGGAATCAACAGGGACACGATTAAGGAAATCAAGGCTGGAAAGCGGAAGATGAACCTGGTATCCCGCGGTGGTTCTCTTGTGTTTGCATGGATGTCGATGACAGGAGAGGAAAATCCGTTCTATCAGTATTTTGATGAGATTCTGGATATCTGCCGTGAATATGACGTGACAATTTCGCTTGGTGATGCCTGCCGTCCAGGCTGCCTGGCAGACGCGACAGACAGTGTTCAGATCGGGGAACTGCTTCGTCTTGGCGAACTTGTCGCGCGTGCCCGGGAAAGGGATGTCCAGGTCATGGTAGAGGGGCCGGGTCATGTACCGATGGACCAGATTGCAGCCAACATGAAGGTGGAACAGACGATCTGCCACGATGCGCCTTTCTATGTCCTGGGACCGCTTGTGACAGATATTGCCCCTGGTTATGATCATATTACCGCAGCAATCGGAGGGGCGATTGCCGCCATGAATGGTGCTTCCTTTCTCTGTTACGTCACACCGGCTGAGCATCTTGCCCTGCCAAATGTGGATGATGTGCATGAGGGAATCATTGCCTCGAAAATCGCGGCGCACGCGGCAGATATCGCAAAGGGACTTCCGGGAGCGAGAGATCAGGATGACCATATGGCGGATGCACGGCGTAAGCTTGACTGGGAAGAGCAGTGGAAATATGCGCTTGACCCGGAGCATGCCAGAAAGATCCGTGATTCCCGCCTGCCCGAGGACGACCACAGTGATACCTGCTCCATGTGTGGCAAGTTCTGTGCCGTGCGTTCCATGAATAAGGCGCTGTCGGGCGAGACCATTGATATCCTGTGATGTGAATCATGCTGCATGCAGGCTAATATGATCTGTAATAGAATATAAAACAAATAAATGCCGGTTTTCTATCACATTAGATGGGAAAACCGGCATTTGTTGTACAGGAATACGTGGCAGATGGGTAAATGCTGCAAAATTGTATCTGCATTGTTTTGACTTTGCGCATGTGATATTATATTAATTTAGAGGTATTATACACGAGAAACGAAATCCGGATTTTTTCTGTTTCAGGCAGGGGTTTTATTTGGGTTTTTGCAAATGCAGAGGCATGATCTATGAGTGATAAATCATCTGGTACCTATATCATCGACGAGAATTATACAATTATCAGCGTGAATCAGACGCTGCGGGAATTATATCCCTCGGTTCAGCCGGGCAAAAAGTGTTATCAATGTCTGATGAAGCTGGATGAGCCCTGTCCACCCTGTCCGGTTGCTAATCATATTCAGGGACCGCAGACTTATCTGGACCCGATTCGTGGCATTTACGAAACTGTAGATGCAGTCGAAGTAGAATTGCCGGACGGAAAGCTGGGTCATGCACTCGTTATGAGCACTGTTGGTGAGAGTGAGGCTATTTCTGCGAAGCTGCCGCGTACCAGAAACGAGCTGAACAGACTGCTGGAACAGGAGTATTTTGACAGTCTGACCGGAGGTTTCAGCCGCAAGGGATTTGTTCGTGAATGTGAGCGGGTTTTTTCACGGACGGAGAGAACAGATTACGCAATCATCCTGTTTGATATCCATAACTTTAAGGCAATTAATGATACCTTCGGTATTGAGGGCGGCGATCAGATCCTGCGTTATGTATTTTCTACAGTGCGCAACAGCTTTCTGAAGCCAGTTGTTGCTTCGCGTATTGAATCTGACAGCTTTCTTTTCCTGGTCAGGAGAAAAAATATCAGCAGGGAACAGCTGATGTCCCTGCTGAATATGGAATGGGCAAAGGACAACCAGATCATTCACTTTCATCTGCGCTGCGGCATTTATTATGTAGAGGATGCGGATGTATCCATCTCCCGTATGATTAACTGGACCATTCTGGCAAACAGGTATGCGGATCAGGATAAATATGGAAGCTATTCCGTATTTGATGCGGCAATGCGTGAAAAATATCTTGATCAGGCGGAAGTGATTTCCCGTTTTTCCGAAAGCCTGGCAAAGGATGAGTTTAAGCTCTTTTATCAGCCGATCATTGAGACCGCTTCAGGGAAGATCTGCGCCGCAGAGGCTCTGGTGCGCTGGAATCATCCTTCCAGAGGTTTCCTTGTGCCCGGACGTTTTATACCGGCGCTCGAAAAGAGTGGGCTGATTACGCAGCTGGACCGTTATGTTCTGCAGCATGTATACAAATTTCAAAAATCTCTTCGCGCAGAACAGATACCGATTGTCCCTGTTTCTGTTAATCTTTCCAGACAGGATTTCTATAATGATTCCTTTATGAGTCAGATACTCAGCCTTATACAGGAGGGGACGCTTCCTGCGAACTGCATCAATTATGAGGTTACGGAAACCTCTGTTGCCATTCTGAAGGAGAACTGCGACTATCTTCTGCAGCAGATCCGGCAGATCGGGTCAAAGATACTCCTGGACGACTTTGGCAGTGGGTACTCGTCACTTGGAATGATCGGAGACTATTCCTTTGATGTTGTCAAGATTGACAAATCCTTTGTCGATCAGATTGAGGAAAAGCCGGTCGTCCGTGCTGTAATTGATGCCACCATTAGTATGTGCCATTCCATTGGACTTTCTACCGTTGCCGAAGGTGTTGAAAACAGCAGACAGCTTCGTTTCCTGCGGGAGCATGGCTGTGATTTTATCCAGGGTTATTATTTTTCACGGCCTCTCTCCGAAGAAGATTTCCTTTCCTACTTATCAAAAGCGCAGGTTGCTGGATTTGAGTCCTCTGCGGTTGCTGATCCTCACAGTCTCTTCCAGCCTGACCTGGAGAATCTGCTGGATCTTGTCAATCATTTCGATCAGTACATACAGGTATGTTATCCTGAAAACTACGACATGGTCTATGCCAATGAGATGACCCGGAAGATTTCCGGACATCCGGATCTGCCCTATGAGGGAAGAAAATGCTATCAGTACATGCTTGGGCTGGACGCACCCTGCGGCCATTGTCCCATGAAACGCATGGGTGATGAAACAGAGAAAATGATGGAGGTCGATGACGGCTCTCATGTTTTCCGTCTCACGGCAAGATATGCGAACTGGAATAATCGCAAAGTTTTTATTGAATGCGGGCAGGATATCACAAAGACGAAGATAGTGCAGCAACGCTATCTGGAACAGATACGTTCGATTCTCGAGAACATACCGGAGGGACAGGGCGTCTTCTATATGGATCTTACCGCTGACAAATGGATCAGCTCAGGAGGCAACGCTGAGAATGCACGCGCCATGCAGAAAATCAAAGATGTGGATACGCTGATCCGGCGCATTGCATCCTTTGTGCCGGACCCGGAGGGGCAGGAAAACTTTTTCAGCATTTTTTGCAGAAGTGCACAGCTGAAGGCCTATAAAGAAAACAGACGGCAGATCGTGCTGGAAACAGAATCCTATTATGATGACCATTCCATACGATGGTCCCGTATTACTGCGCATCTGATCGATAATCCTGAAACGGATCACGTTGAAAGTGTTCTCTACGGCGTTGATATTTCCAGTGAGAAGGCGCACATCGAAGAACTTGAACAGGCGCGTATGGAAAAGGAACAGCTGCGCAGGCAGGTTGACAAGACCTGGAAGATGTATACACAGGCAGATCATGACCGCCGTTACGATTTTCTCACCGGGTTAGAGAGCAGACTGGCTCTTTATCACTTTACAAGCCACAATGAGGCTGACAGTGTCACCGGTGTCATGATGCTGGACCTGGACGATTTCAAACTCGTAAATGACAAATATGGGCATCATTTTGGCGATGAATGTCTGAAGGAAATCGGCAGGCTTCTGGTAGATTTCGGAGCACACCATGAAATTTCATTTTACCGTTATGGCGGGGAGGAAATTGTAGGCCTGTCACAAAACCGCAGGATCGATATTGACGCGTTGTCCAGACAAACGCTGGATATAATCAATTAATAGTTTCCCAATGTATGAGACTATATAAGGGCCTATATTTTATGGCTAAACCCTTCGATTCAGGTCCTGTTCGCCTCACTTGAACTGTCGAAGCGCATAAAGCATTGCATATTTAGCACTTTTC
>Ga0214925_100336_pt1 | contig 27813 bp, 26 predicted proteins | sample Stichaenrichment_FD_168299 | JGI IMG/M metagenome (GOLD analysis project Ga0214925, IMG submission 168299) | Xylose enriched microbial communities from anaerobic bioreactor in Madison, Wisconsin, United States - 63SRT | ecosystem: Engineered > Bioreactor > Anaerobic > Unclassified | place: USA... | reverse complement strand
TAATCGCATCTTTTCATTGTCGATTTCAGTAACTTTTCCATTCAAACCGGTAAAGGCACCATCAACAATTTTGACACTGTCGCCAACGTTTACATCAAGATCTTCATGTCGTGAACTCATGCCAATTCGTTTCAATACCAAATCAACCTCATCGGGAAGAAGCGGTGTCGGCTTACTACCTTGTCCGTGAGAGCCAACAAATCCTGTTACACCAGGTGTGTTACGTACCACATACCACGCTTGATCGGTCATAATCATTTCAACCAACACGTAACCGGGAAAAGTTTTATCCATCTTAACTTTATCTTTTCCCTTTTTATCAACTTCATGTTCTTCGGTTTCGGGAACAACAACCCGAAAAATCAAGTCTGCCATCCCCATTGATTGCTTACGACTATCCAAGTTCATTTTAACCTTATTTTCGTATCCAGAATAAGTATGCAATACATACCATTTTTTCTCTGCTGACTCCACCATTTTTTAGCTCCTCTTTTCGATTAATCCAAATAAAGAAATTCAAACAAAAAAACCTGACACATTCCGCAGGTTTTAACAACATAACTATATCAAAATTTCGCCAAAATGGCTATGCAAGAAATGAAAGTCCCCACTGAACAATCAAATCAACGAGGCCTAAAAAGATAGCCATAATAATTGATGTCCCGATAACAGTCGTTGTATCGGTTCTGGTTTGCTTAACGTTGGGCCAAGTAACAACTTTCATTTCTTTAACGACATTTTTACAAAAGTTCCAAAGTCTCAAATTCGTATCCCCTTACATCGTTTGTCTAACGAGTTTCTTTGTGTAATGTGTATTTACCACAGTACTTGCAAAACTTATTGAGCTCTAACCTCTTTGTTCGATTAGGGTTTGCGGGGATCGTATAATTTCTCGATCCACAAACAGAACATGCCAGAGCAACTTTCTTTTGTGCCATTGTGGCACCTCCTAACAAGCATAGTAATTCTAGCATTCTAAATCAATTCAGTCAATTTATCCAGTGATATATATTTATATTTACATCTCTCGAATGCATTAATAAATGTTCGCGCATCAATTCGTTTTTCAGTATCCAAATTAAGAATGACATAAAGTACATCTTTTTCAAGCGGCGAACATTTGATATACAACTGAGCTAGCCGTTCTTTTAGTAATGTTAACCGTTCTGGATTGATTGCTGAAGGATCACTAAGGGTCGTCGAATAAAAATCCCGGTTTTCATCCAATCTCTGCACCGGTTGTTGTGGTGCTCTTTTTTTAGCTTTGTATTTTCTAATCAAATCATATATCCGATTTCTTAAATTATGACTATAAAAAGTACCAAAGCTAACACTACGCTCCCACCTGTATCGTTGCGCGGTTCTTATCAAAACCAAACTGGCTTCCTGATCCAAGTCATCGGCATCCATTCCTTCAATAAAACAAAGCCGTCTAAGTTTTCTAACAATCGGATAATACTTATGAAAAAGCCTCGAAAACGCTTGTTCATCACCCTTGGCAACTAATCTAATCATATTAAACTCTTTTTCACTAACCACAATACTGTTCTCCTTCTTCTGTATTAATTAACGCAAATTACACTACAGAAGGATTTAAGCAGCCTCAAGCGAACAAAAGTTCATATATGTCTTTATAAACTATACCAATTGAATAATATTAAATCGTTAATATTATTATTTATTATCTTTATCAGTAAGATTGTCACGAAGTTTTTCTAATGCCATCAATTGCTTGGGATTCCACGGTGTTTGTCGAAGCGCATGAGATTTGTCAGTCATTTTTCGAGCTTCCATATCAACTTCCTGCTTTGCCCGCTGAACGTCACGTAAAAGCTCCCTCGCAGGAATTCGAAGCGCGCCAGCCGCAAAAATTGTCCACTGCTCCGCCTGGTCACTTGTCGCAACAATAACTTGTGTAAAACGATTCTGTTTTTTTCGAGACAATGCCTCAATGTAACTATCGGCAGTTTGATCCTTACTGGTCCAAACAATTTCCATATCAAATTTTCGGAAACTCTTTGAATTTCCGGGAACATACATCGCATCAAAAACCACGATCATATTGATGTCACGATACTTTTTATATTCAGATAATTCTGCCAATAATTGATCACGTGCATCGGCTAGTCTGTCAGCCTGCTTTAATTTATTTAAATGTGGCCAATTACCAATCATATTATAAGCATCAACAATTAAAAGGTCCTCTTTCATTACGTTCCACCAACTTTATTTAATAGTCAAAGGATGGCGGGAATTGAAGCCCTGATAGATTAGAACACTCGCGGCCACGCTGGCATTTAAGCTTTGGATATCACCAACCATCGGAATGGTCAGCATTTCATCAACCTGCTTTTTTAATAATGGTGAAATTCCCTTACCCTCGTTGCCAATAATAATAGCAACCGACCCTTTCGCATCCCATCGACGATAATCGGTACCCTCAATATCTGTTCCAAAGACCCACATGCCCCGACTCTTGAGTTCCTTAATTGTTGCAGCCAAATTGGTTACCCGAGCCACTGGCACCCGCTCAATGGCGCCTGCAGAGGTTTTCGCCACAACAGCTGTTAAACCAACTGCACGATGTTTGGGAATAATAATTCCTGAAACACCGGCAGCATCTGCCGTTCGAATAATAGATCCCAGATTATGCGGATCTTCAATATTATCTAAGATAACAAAAAAAGGTTCAGTTTCTTGCTTCTTGGCATTAACAAATAAATCATCGACCGTCGCATATTCAAATGCTGCTACTGATAAAACGACCCCCTGATGATTTTGGCCGACAGAAAGTCGATCCAATTTTTGCTTAGGTACTTCTGAAATAACAAGTCGCTTTTTCCGTGCCAATTTCAAAATTTCAGAAATAATATTTTCATCTTTTTTAATACCGGTTTGGATAAATAACTTATTAATTGGGCTATCGCTCTTTAATGCCGCAACAACAGGGTGTCTGCCCATAACAAATTCTTCATTTTCTTGATCATGCTTCATGTTTTAAGTTCCCGCTTTCTACCTGTTTGATACACCAAGTTGCAATTTGTTTCATTCGATCATTCTGATCACTTAAACAGAGATAGCCGAAAACTGCCTCGAAACCTGTGGAAATTCGGTAAGTAATCACGTCAGTGTTCTTGGCATGAGTGTGACTCTTCGCATTTCTACCACGTTTAAAATAATCCCATTCATCATCCGTTAACAGTTTATCTTTTGTCATTAAATCAATTAATGCCGCTTGAGCTTTAGCTGAAACATAGTTGGTCGCAGCATGCTGGAGCCTGGTAGGCTTTGCAATGCCATCTTCAATTAAATGACGACGAATAAAGACTTCATACGCTGCATCTCCCATATAGGCTAATGCAATGCCATTAAGCTGTGAAAAATTGTCTGCCATAAAACCATTTATTCCTTTCTAAAACGGGTTCCCTGAGGGGTATCCTCAAGCACAATCCCCCGTGCTTTTAATTCTTCACGAATTTCGTCACTACGAATGAAATCTTTATTGGCTCTCGCCTGTTGCCGTTCATGGATTAACGCCCAAATTTCATCATCTTTAAGTTCGCTTTGTTCTAGTTTAATACCAAAAACGGCTGCTAATTGTTTCAAGGTATTGATAATAAACTGCAGGCTGTTTTGAAAAACAACATCACGTTCACTATACATATTTGCAAACTTAGCCAATTCATAAACAGCTGCAATCCCATTCTGAACATTAAAATCATCGTCCATGGCATCGATAAAATCGGCAACAATCTGACGAACTTCCTGCTCAGTCTTAGGATCACTCCCCGCTTCGGCGTTATGCAAACGATAGGTCGAATTGTTAAAGGCTGTTTGCAGCTTCTTCAGATTACTTTTAGCCTCCTGAACACTCGCATCACTATATTGAATAGGACGACGATAGTGGGTTGTTGACATTAACAACCGGATCACTTGACCATCGATTTTCTTCAATAAATCGTGAACCGTAATGAAGTTCCCTAAAGATTTGCTCATTTTTTCATTGTCTTCACCAATCGTCACGAACCCATTATGCATCCAATACTTTACAAAAGTTTGATGAGTTTCGGCTTCACTTTGAGCACGTTCATTCTCATGATGGGGGAAAATCAAATCTTCACCACCACCGTGAATATCAAGGGTTTTACCAAGATACTTCATTGACATAACCGAGCATTCAATGTGCCACCCCGGACGCCCCTTTCCCCAAGGAGAGTCCCAGGAAATCTCGTCACCTTTTGACTTTTTCCATAGTGCAAAGTCAATTGGATCTTCCTTTTGTTCAAATTCGCCCTTTTCAACGTGTTGACTGGCACCAACTTCTAATTGATCAACGTTAATATGAGGAAGCTCCCCATATGTTGGAAATTTGCGAGCACGGAAATAAACGTTACCATCAACATTATAAGCATATCCCTGATCTTCCAAATTCTTCACAAAAGCAATGATCTCGGGAATATTTTGAGTTGCCCTTGGGTGAGTCACATCTTTGGAAATGTTAAGTGCGGCTGTATCCTGCATAAAAGCATTAATATATTTTTCAGCAATTGCGCCAACGGTCGTATGATTTTCTCTGGCAGCATTGATCATCTTGTCATCAACATCGGTAAAGTTGGAAACGTAATTGACCTTGTATCCGCGATACTCAAGGTATCTTCTAATGGTATCAAACGCAATTGCGCTTCTGGCATTCCCAATATGAATATAGTTGTAGACAGTTGGGCCACAGACATACATGTTAACAACGCCTGGGGTAACAGGTTCAAATTTTTCTTTTTTACGAGTGAGCGTATTAAAAATCTGCAACATGTCTAATTCCTTTCTTTGTACATTGGTTATATAAGAAATGATAGCATAGTTTTCAATAATTTTTTCACTATTGCCTAATAACTATAATAAAAGGTCTCGTCGAATTTTCAACGAGACCAATTAATTTAAAAATATTTTTTATAAATTATTATTTATTAATCTGTTTCAACGTTTGTTTAATGTGCTGAATGGCTTTATCTCTTCCGACCAGTTCAACTGATTCCGGTAGTTCCGGTCCGTGCATTTCATGCGTAACGGCAATTCTAATCGGCATCCAAAGCTTACGCCCCTTAATACCGGTATCCTTCTGAATAGCCTTAATTGTATGGAAGACTTCAACAGAATCAAACGGATTGAGTTTTTGAATTCTCTCCAAAAATTCTTTCAAAACAACTGGTGCCGTGTCATTTGAAATTTCATCCAATGCGTCGCCACTAACTTCCTCAGGTTCTTGGAAAAATACGGATGCCATGTCATTAATTTGTGCCATATAACTCATCTCACGCTTATATAAGCTAATTAATTGACGTGCCCATTCAATCGTCTTGGTATCCGGATTTTCAGGAATATTGCCACCCTTAATCAATTGACGAAGTGCCAAGTCCATAATTGTGCTGTCGTCGGCTTCCTTAACGTACTGATTGTTAATCCACTCAAGTTTCTTGGAATCAAATTTAGCCGGTGACTTACTCAAACGCTTTTCATCATACATTTTGATGAATTGCTTTTTATTAAAGATTTCATCCTCACCAACCGGCGACCATCCCAAAAGCAAAATGAAATTAAACATCGCATCTGGTAAATAGCCTAAATTACGATATTGCTCGATAAATTGTAGAACAGACTCATCACGTTTGCTGAGCTTTTTACCAGTATCGGCACTGATAATTAAACTCATATGGCCAAACATAGGTGCTTTCCATCCGAACGCTTCATAAATCATTAACTGTTTTGGTGTGTTGGCAACATGGTCATCGCCTCGAAAAACGTGACTGATTTTCATCATATGATCATCTACAACAACCGCAAAATTATAGGTCGGTGTACCATCACGCTTTGCGATGACAAAATCACCGCCAATTGTATCGGAATTAAAGGAAACGTTTCCCTTTACGATATCATCCCATGCATAGTCATGATCCTTAGGTACTTTGAAGCGAATAACCGGTTTAAGGCCCTTTGCCTTTGCATCTGCAATAGCTTGTTGCTTTTGCTCATCAGTCATTCCTTCATATTCGTACTCATAATGAGGCATTTCGCCACGAGCTTTTTGAGCATCACGGTCGGCTGTCAATTGCTCTTCTGTTCGGTATGATTCATAAGCCTTGCCTTCATCCAAAAGTTGTTGAAGCAGTGGCTTGTAAATATCATTTCGTTCGGATTGACGATAAGGACCAAAATCACCACCAACATCAGGGCCTTCATCCCAATCTAGGCCTAACCACTTGAGGTTTTCAAGTTGGCTTTTTTCACCATCAGCGACATTTCGCTTAGTATCAGTATCTTCGATCCGAATAATAAACTTACCCTTGTTGTGGCGGGCAAATAAATAATTAAAAATGGCTGTTCGTGCGTTCCCAATATGCAGATGGCCAGTTGGGCTTGGAGCATAGCGAACTCGAATTGCATTGTTTGCCAATGTATAAGCGCCTCTTTCTTAAGTTTATTTCAAAATTTTATCAGCATTTTAAGTTTACAATGAAGTGTCGAAAAAATAAAGTGGCTGAGGCATGCAGTTTAAATAATTACACTAAACTTATCTTTCATTATAGCAAAAAAAGAGATGGCACCAAGGTTTTGAACCTTGTCCATCTGTTTTTTTACACTAAATAATCAATTATTTCTTTGCTGTGTTTTTCTTACCATTTTGCTGCTTGGAATTCTTTCTTGCATTATCATCATCGATCTTATCGGTAATATTTTTTGTTGAATGCTCCGGTCGTGCAAAAATCATTTTCCCAGCATCAGTTTGAATGGCACTTGTAACAACAACATCAATATGCTGGTTAAAGAAGTATCGACCATCTTCAACAACCACCATCGTACCGTCGTCCAAATAGGCAACACCCTGTTGTCGTTCTGTCCCGTTTTTAACAACCATGACATTAAGCTGTTGCCCCGGCAAAATCTTTTGTCTTAAGGCTGTTGCCAATGCATTAATGTTTAATACTTTTACATGTTGAAACTGAATGACTTTGTTCAGATTATAATCATTTGTAATGATAACCCCATTAACGTCCTTTGCAAGTTGAATTAATTTCGTATCAACCTCATCAATATCTTCATAATCTTTTTCATAAATTTCAATTGGAATCATTTTTTCCTTCTGAAGTTTATTCAGAATATCCAGGCCTCTGCGTCCCCGAACACGCTTAACGCTGTCACTGGAATCCGCAATGTATTGTAACTCGTACAATACAAATTTAGGAACCAGTAATGTCCCTTCAACAAACCCCGTCTTAATCACGTCATAAATTCGTCCATCAATCAGGATGTTGGTATCCAAAATTTTATAATGACTGTAATTATCGTCAACAGGCTTGTCGATGATTTTTTCACCCGGTGTCCTGGGTGTCTCCGTCTTACGTCGGAATTGAAATACCTTACGCCATCGATCACTTTGTGTGTTCCCAAGTCTGAAGCCGAAATAACCAAGCACCAACATTAAAATGATTGGGATCATAGTATTTAGGAAAAACGTATCTGCCTTGAAAAAAACAATTGAAATTAACACAGCAAGTACTAACCCAACAATCAGCCCTAAAGTACCAAAAAGCAGTGAGATTGGACTCTGGCTGGTCAACCGGGATTCAACACGATCAATGGCCTTTAGAACATAATTTCCAGTAAGTAACGAAATAATATAAAAAATAATTGCACCTAAAATTGCATTGGTAATAACATTATTGAAAAGTGTTCCATACGCAATTTGAAAAATAAGCCATAGGAGCGGGAAGTAACTCGCTCCGATTGCCGCTCCTGCAAGTGTCAAAACAATTCGGACTATTCTCTTTCTTTTCAACATCTCACCCTCTTTACATTTATTATTTTAACCCAATGCCAGCTTAAGCGCCTGCGATAAGGTTGATACACCAACAACGTCAATTCCCTTTGGCGGTGTCCATCCCTGCAAGTTATTTGCAGGAACTAAAACCCGTTTAAAGCCTAACTTTTGGGCTTCGGAAACACGTTGCTCAATCCGAGTAACTCGGCGAACCTCTCCAGTTAGTCCCAATTCCCCAACGTAACATTCAGTTGGACTTGTACCACGATTTTTATAAGATGAAGCAATACTAACAGCAATCGCAAGATCAATGGCGGGTTCATCCAGTTTTACACCGCCAGCTGCTTTCAAATAGGCATCCTGATTTTGTAAAAGAAGCCCGGCACGTTTTTCAAGAACCGCCATAATTAATGACACCCGGTTTCGATCTAATCCAGTAGCAGTCCTAGTCGCATTTCCAAAAACAGAAGCTGTCACCAGGGCTTGAATTTCAACCAGTATAGGACGGGTACCCTCCATAGACACCACGATTGCAGACCCGGTGGCATCTTTAAGACGCTCTTCCAAAAAGATTTCGGAAGGGTTTGTCACTTCGTGAAGGCCATCCGTCATCATTTCAAAAACACCCAGCTCATTTGTAGACCCAAACCGATTTTTGACCGTTCTCAAAATTCTATATGAGTGATGGAGATCTCCTTCGAAATAAAGAACCGTGTCAACCATATGCTCCAAGATTTTAGGACCGGCAATGGCGCCACCCTTGGTTACATGACCGACAACAAAAACCGTAATTCCTTGACCTTTTGCAATATTCATAAGATCAGCCGTTACTTCCCGAATTTGGGCAACCGAACCAGTTGCCGACTGCAACTCAGGGATCTGCATCGTTTGAACAGAATCAATGACAACGGCATCCGGCTTCATATCACTGATCGTACTTTTAATGACATTCATATCGGTCTCAGGAAAGACGTACAGCTGTTTACTGTCAACATCTAATCGATCTGCACGCATTTTTATCTGGCTGGCACTTTCCTCACCGGAAACATATAAAATCTTACCCGACCTGCTCAATTGGCCTGACACTTGAAGCATCAGCGTCGATTTGCCGATTCCAGGATCCCCGCCAATTAAGATTAACGATCCGGGAACGACACCACCGCCAAGCACCCGATTGAGCTCTTCCATGCCAGTCTTAAAACGGGGCTCACTCTGAAATGTGACACTACTGAGTGGTTCGGGCTTAACCTCATCGACACCCGTCCTTCTTAGGCCGGCAGTTCGGGTTGAATTGGACTTTGGCGCAATCGTTTCTTCAACCAAAGTATTCCATTCGTTACAGTTAGGACACCGTCCAAGATATCGCGGTGAAATATAACCGCAGTTTTGACATACAAATTGGGTTTTAACTTTCGCCAATCGAATTCTCCTCTTTACCTAGGTTATCAATCAATTTTATCACTTAATACCATTCATTTACTAAACAAACACCGGGTTTAAACGCTTCTTATACTTTACAAAGCGAATTAACGACCCGAAGAACCGAAACCACCATGACGGGTTTCCTGCTTCGAATGATCATCCTGATCGGCTAAAAGATATGGCATAAAGATTCCCTGAGCAATTCTTTCGCCTTTAGAAATTTTAATGTCGGTTATTCCAAAATTAATGATTTGAACAAAAATTTCACCTTCGTTACCACTATTATTGTAATAATCAGCATCAATGACACCAATCCCATTCGGAATTGCTAATCCTCTTTTCAACGGATTACTCGAACGATTGGCAATAATTAAAACTTCATCAGGTTGCATATACGCTTTAATGCCGGTTGGAATCAAAAATGGTTTTAAAATCTGCTTTGCATGATCGATTTTTTCAGGAGATGCTTCCTTTCCATGCTTAATGGCCCACAAAACCTTTAAAAAATTTAATTTCCAAATAGATGGGATTGTCATATCAACAGCACTTTCAAAATCATAACCCGCCGCATTCACAGTCGTTCGGTAAGGAACTGTTAGTTTTTGGTCCTGGTACTTTGACACAATTTCGAATCCACGTTTCATAATAAAAAACTCCTTTTACAAAATTTGCTTGTTACAGTATAAACTATATTTAGCGCTAAAACGATAGATTGACAAATTAACAAAAAAAAGCCAAAATATGAGTTAGTAAAACCTTTAAGCAGTAAAAAATGAAAGGAAATTTGTAATGACAAAACAAGATGAACTTAAACAACTAGTTGGCCAAGAAGCAGTTAAGTTTATTGAAGATGGGATGATCGTTGGCCTGGGAACAGGTTCTACTGTTAAATTCATGGTTGACGCACTCGGCAAACGAGTCGCTGACGAACAACTATCAATCGTGGGTGTCCCAACTTCCCAAAGAACTAAAGAACAAGCTGCCGGCCTTGGCATTCCAACAAAAGGGCTTGATGAAGTGGATCACATCGACTTAACGATTGACGGCGCCGATCAAATTGATAAAAATTTTCAAGGTATTAAAGGCGGCGGTGCCGCTCACCTTTGGGAGAAAATTGTTGCAATTAATTCCACAAAAAATATGTGGATCGTTGATAAAAGCAAAATGGTTGACCAACTCGGTTCTTTTCCATTACCACTTGAAGTCATCCCGTACGGCAGCCAACAACTATTTAAGCGCTTGGAAAAGCGGGGATTTAATCCGGTTTTTCGAATGAAAAATAATAACTATGTCACGACCGATTCCAACAATTATCTTATTGACCTACATCTTCACAAAATCGATAATCCCAATAAATTGGCACTTACACTTGACCAAATGACCGGAATTGTGGAACATGGTCTTTTCTTGAACATTGTGAACACTGTCATTGTCGGAGAAGACGATGGTCCAAAGGTACTTCAAGCTAGGTAATCTCAATACAACTTTTATTTGTAAGGGACTGAGACAAAAGTCATTTTGTCCAGTCCCTTTTAATTTCATCACGACTATTACACTCTGGAAGTTAACCACCATCTGTCTCACTTTTTTTAGTTTAGGTACAAATAAAGCAAAACGCAATTAATATTTTTAATGGATGTACATCCATCCCAACATCACCTCTTCACTAGCTCTTTTTAGTCGATGAGAGTAAACTATTAAATTATTAAGGAGAGTGATTTTTGTTGACATCAGAAATTAAATTAGACCAAATCAACAAGTTTCAACAAAATCTTGATAACCGAAAGGATTCAAAAGTTGTTGAACGAGCCGTTTCACATCAAGGCATTTTAGCAAGCAGTGAAGATTTCACTGCAGAAAGTAAAATGCACCCGGTATTTTCAATTGATCTCTCAACTGGAAATGTTGCCGATCAAAAGCAAAGCGGACGTTGTTGGATGTTTGCCGCACTCAATACCATGCGAATTCGCTTAATGAACACCTTTAAAGTATCAGACGGTTTCGAACTTTCTCAAAATTACACCAACTTTTGGGATAAGTTTGAAAAGTCTAATTACTTTTTAGAAAATGTTCTTAAGACAGCCGATCAGCCTCTTGATTCTAGAAAAGTTTCCTGGTTAATGACCACCCCTCAACAGGATGGCGGTCAATGGGACATGCTTTGCGCACTTATTGAAAAATATGGCATTGTTCCTAAATATGCAATGCCGGAAACTTTTAATAGTGAAAAATCAGCTCAGATTAACAAGTTCCTTAATTTGAAACTTCGTCATGATGCTGTTGCCTTACGTGAACTGGTTGCCGATAAAGCTTCCGACACCAAAATTGCTGAAACAAAGGAAACCATGTTAAATGAAATTTATCGAATGCTGGTTTATGCATTGGGTGAACCAACCACTTCATTTAATTTTGAATATCGGGACAAAGATAATAACTATCATATCGATAAAGACATTACACCTCAGGATTTCTTTAAGAAATACATTAACCTTAACTTGGAAGATTACGTGTCTTTAATCAATTCACCAACCGCTGATAAACCCTTTAATAAAACTTATACCATCGAAATGTTGGGTAATGTTGTAAATGGTCGTCAAGTTAAACATTTAAATCTTGAAATGTCAGAACTGAAGAAACTTGCCATTAAACAGCTTCAAAATGGCGAATCAGTTTGGTTTGGTAGTGATGTTGGCCAAAGTTCCAACACCAAAAAGGGCATCATGGACACTAGTCTTTATGTTCCGGATGAACTTTTCGATGCCGATTTATCACTATCAAAAGCAGAACGACTAGACTATGGTGAGAGTTTAATGACTCATGCAATGGTTATCACCGGTGTGGATCTTGTTGATGGTAAACCAACTAAATGGAAAGTTGAAAATAGTTGGGGTGAAAAGGTTGGTACTAAAGGCTACTTCGTCATGAGTGATGAGTGGATGGACCAATTTGTTTACCAATTTGTCATTAACAAAGCCTACTTAACCACGGACCAGCTTACTGCGCAAAAGCAGGAACCAACTGTTTTAAATCCATGGGATCCAATGGGTGCTTTGGCTTAATTAATTATCTATATTAATAAATACGACAAACCAAGAATATTTCTTCCAGGTTTGTCGTATTTTTGTTTAATCCGTTTTATCACATCATTACTTTATGATGTATCCATTGATGACGTGATTAATTTCCACAATACTAAAATTGTCTCAGTTTAACCATTGTTCCATATTATAAAAGTCTTTTCGTTTATTTATCAGTCATGAACTGCTTATGAACGATATTTAAGTGGTCATCAAAATCATAACGAATTGGCTTGCCGTTTGGTACTTCTACATTCGGAATTTCTTCGTCAGAAATATCCTCCAAGTATTTAATTAATGCTCTTAATGTGCTCCCGTGAGCCACAATTAATTGATTTTTTCCGTCAAGAAGGCGTGGTGCAACTTGATCAACCCAATATGGAATCAACCGTTCCTGTGCCATCTGGAGACTTTCACCACGTGGGATTTTGACACCATATCGATCATACCTGGGATCTTCATCCCGATTTTTCAGCAAAGGTGGTACAACAGAAAAGCTTCTCCGCCAAACTTTTAGTTGTTTGGCACCGACCTTTGCTTTGACAGCCAATTTGTTTTTTCCACGTAATCCGCCATAATGACGCTCGTTCAGGCGCCAAGACTTATGTTCGGGAATAAAGTTCTGGTTAATTTCATTTAAGACAATGTTTGTTGTAATGATGGCTCGCTTTAAAAATGACGTGTGGACATCATTGAACTGAATATCCGATTTAGAAATAATTTTTCCAGCCTGATGTGCCTGAGAAATCCCTTTTTCTGTCAAGGCAACATCAGACCAACCTGTAAAAATATTATCGCGGTTTGCCTGACTTTCGCCATGGCGCATAATTACCAAAGTTGGCACAATTTCATCTTCTTTTGCAAAATATTCAAGCGTACTGAAAAACAATGAAAACAGTTAATAATGTTAGTCTAACATATCCTCAAAGTTAAACACCAGATGATAGTGAAAAATTGATCAAATTTTCTCAACTCTTTCAGAAGATGAATCGGATTGTACTTTGCCATTCTTAACGGCTTTATCATTTTCAATCAATGGTTCGCGAACTACTCCTGAATTTTTAAGTTCCTTATCAGAAACACGGTTACCAATAAATGTCACAACGGATCCTATCAAAATAACAACAATTCCAACCAACATTGGTGTTGTCATCTTTTCATGAATGGTTATCATCGCAAGGATAGGTGCCAAAGCCGGTTTGATAAAAAACACCAAAGAGGCAATCGAAACACCATCAAGCTCCATCGCTAAAAAATAAAAAGCAAATCCCCCACCGGTTACACATACCCCAATGAAAAATAGAACCCCGAAATGTGCTAAATTAACATTTGTTAAAACTGGAATATTCGCAAATTGTTTCATCCAACTGATTGAATTCATAGCATTCGAAATAAAACGAACATGTGTCAGTAAAACTAAAACAAACAACTCTGCAGACCCGGCTATGAATGTATAAGCTGTCATTGTGATTCCGTCAAAGCCTTCAAGAATCGATCCCCATCGAGAAATAATACTGTAGAGACCGAACGTTAAAGCTGATAGAATGCCAAGAATGGTGCCCACCGGATTTGTCAAATTAGCAGGATTAACAATAATCAATAGACCGATAACGGAAATAACCAGCGAAATCATCGATACCCGATTCAACTTTTCATGAAGAATCAGAAAGGCAAAAATCAAGGCAAACACAGGATTGCAACTAAACAAAACAGCTATTGTAGCAGGTTTACCGTAAACAATTGCTAACTGATAAAGTGTCATGCTGACGATAATACAAAGAAAACCCGTCAAAGCAAAGACCAGCCAATCCAAAAGCATTAATTTTTGGCCTGCCCGCTTAAGATGATGATTCGCCAATGGCAACAATACTAACCCGCCAATAAAGAAACGAATCAAATTTAATTGAATGGGACTAAATTGATTACTAACCGCTTTTAGCACAATTTCCATAGAACTAAACATTAAAGTTGAAATTAACACACACAATAATGATTTTCTCATTTTTGCCTCCCTATATTTTTTGAACCAAAACCATTAAAATCGGAATAACAATCAAACTAAGTAAAGTGGTCTCTGCAACCATAATTGATGCATATTCCGAATCAGCATGATACAACCGGGAAACAACTGGTGCATTGGTCATGATCGGCATAGCAGACTGCATAATGAAAACCTGTTTCATAAGAGTTGGCATCCCCGTTGGAATAACCAAAAGTGACATCACTGCAGGCGCAAGCAAAAATCGGCCAAATAAAATCAAAAAATTGCTTCGATCAAAATGAATATTACTCAAATCAACGCTATTAATTGAAATCCCAATAAAAATCATTGATAACGGAATTGTTAGGCCACCAACGTAATTTAAATCCTGCATAATAAAGTTTGGTAGCTTAGCATGTAATAGTACCAAAATAACGCCTACCACAAAACCCAGAAGCGGTGGAGAAAAAACCTTTTTTAACGTTTTTTTCCAATTAACAGCAGCCTCGCTGCCTACACCGTCCTTTTGAATCAAATACACACCTAACGTCCAAAAGAAAGTCGTGTTAACCATGTAGTAGACCAAAACAAACGGTAGACTGGGACTATGAAACAGTGCCATGTTCACCGGAAGCCCAACAAAAACTGTATTGGAATTAGAAAACATTGACTGGAACAACCCAGAATGAATCTTCGGGATCTTAAATAATTTGACGATTACTATCGACACTATGTATAGTAAAAACATTGAAACAAAGGGAAATAAAATGTCAGGAAGTGTTGTTAAAAGCTTCTTGGCTGTAAACTTTTCCATTATGGTCGATACCATGTAAGCAGGCAACGCTATCTGGGTAACAAGCCTAGCAATCATGCTCGTCATCTTGCTATCAAACCAGTCATTTCTGGCTAAAATGAATCCCAATGCAATCATGATTAAAATGATCAGCACCCCAGAAATTGCTGAAACAAAAACACCCATATCAATTCCTCACCTCAATTCTTAAAACTGTAACGAGTTATTATTATAACACAATTAGAATCCACATTCTGCTGTAATTTTATACAACAGAAAAAAGATCCATTTTGCGTTAATATTGAAGTTGTCAGTTTTAAGAATGATTCGTTATCTTAAGAACAAAAGTTGGTGATCACTAACTTTTGCTTCAAACTAGACAAGAATTGTTAAATTATGTTTAAATAACGAAGTATTTGTGCAATCAACCTGTAAAGTGCAATATACTTTTGTAAGAATTTTTTGTAAATGAGGAGTCAATATGCCATCAGACAAGAAACGGGATTTTGAACCCGTATATTCACGTAGGGCTGATAAAAAGCCACATTATAAGAAAAAGAATCGACGAAGGCGACGGATTGTCGGCTGGAGCATTTTTGCAGTACTGTTGCTGATCGTTGGAGGAGGACTACTTTGGGGTTATGGCGCGTATAAGAGCGCCAAAAAGACTTTTAAGCAAACCTATGACTCTACCAACGTTCAAAAGGAGCGGAATGTTTCATCCGTTATCAAACAAGGAAAGCCACTTTCAATTCTGTTACTTGGCACCGATACCGGTGCGCTGGGACGTCATGATACCGGGCGGACTGATACAATGATCGTTGCCACCGTTAATGCCAAGAAGAAAACGATTCATTTGACCAGTATTGCTCGGGATACAAAGGTTGTTGTCCCTGGTGATACCCAACCATATGAAAAGATTAACGCTGCCTACACAATTGGTGGCGCTGGAACAGCGGTCAAAACTGTTCAGAATCTTTTGGACATTCCAATTGATTTCTACGCCATTATTAACATGGGTGGTTTGGAAAAAATGGTCAATGCCGTTGGCGGTGTCGATGTGAAGCCCCCCCTTACCTTTAATTATGGCTATGCTCATGTCGTAAAGGGGCATAAGACTCATTTAAACGGTCGCCAAGCCTTAGACTATTCACGAATGAGAGATGATGACCCGTTGGGGGATTATGGCCGTCAGGCTCGCCAAAGACAGGTTATTAAGCATTTGGTCATGAAAGGACTGGGAATTACTTCCCTGCCGAGATATAAATCCATTCTTTCATCACTAAACGGTAATCTAAAAACTGACATGACTTTTGATGATATGATTGCTGTCAGAGCAAAATACGGAGATGCAACCCATCATATCAAATCCCAGACCTTACAAGGTCAAAATGCAATGATTGACGGGCTGTCATATCAGGTCGTACCGGACAATGAATTACTCCGTGTTTCTAATGATATTCGAAAAACACTCGGATTGTCTGAATCAAGTAAACTTAAAACACAACAGTCCCAAACCGATTCAACTAACGGATACTCAACGGGCGGTTACTCAAGCACAACTGGTCAGTCATCAGCTTATAACGGTTACTAATTTATTCAAAAAAGCAGTTTGGATAACATCTAAATGATGTTGTCTAAACTGCTTTTTTTATTCCGGTCACACAAATACGCCACCGGCATATCCTAAAATGCCTAAAAGAAATAAAAGCAAAATCACCCAAATTGGAGATATCCGATGACGAATCAACCAAATACAACTAATTGTCAGCAATAACGCAGCAATCGCTGAAAATAGAGAATTGATCCACTCAATATGTCGAAATATCACTATCCTTGTTAAGTCAAAATCAACTTTTACCCACTTGGCAATAAAAATACCTGTCATAAACATACCAAAGACCGCAGAAGCTCTTGTAACAGTCTTTAAAATGCCTGACCCAAATAAGTCTATAATATCCGTTCCGTGACGATAACCTATCTGTTGAGCCTTATAACGGAACCCTAGCCGCAACACATTCCAAGCTGCAAAAAAAAGAATAGGTCCCCAAATACCAAAGCCACTCATCACAACACTTGATGCTAATGCAGATAAAACAGGTCGAATTGTCCCATTCCATACAGGATCTCCAATGCCACCCAGTGGACCCATCATTGCCGTTTTAACAGAAGTAATTTCATTTGCACTGATTGGCTGACCATCAGCTTTTTTCTCTTCCAAGTTCAACACAACTCCAGTAACCAGCGATTGCATAATAGGTGACGTATTGAAAAAGAGCAGGTGGCGTTTCATTGCCGCAACCCGATCTTTTTTTTCTGGATAAAGCCGTTTTATTGCCGGCGATAAGATAAAGGCAAAGCCAAGGTTTTGCATGCGTTCATAATTCCACGAAGCCTGTTCGAACCCTGAACGCCAAAAAATACTGATAAAGTCTTTCGTTTGAAGTTTAGGCTGATTATTTAATTTATTTTGCTTATTATTAAAATCCTGACCCATCGTTAATTACCAATCCTCTATAAATCATCTAATTCCTTATCAAAATTATCCTGTTCGTCAATATCACTGCTATCCTCGGACGAATTGGGATGTTGATTGGAAAACCAAATATAAATAATCGTTAAGATAATTCCGACTATAGTCAGAATAAAAATATTAAGACCAGATAAAGCCGCTAATAAAAAGCCGGCCAATAACCACCACCAAAGATTTTTATCAATAGTCATATTCATAATAATAGCGAATCCAACTGCTGCAATCATCCCTATCGAAACGTCAATTCCGTTGGTAATGACACTAGGAATTCGATTGGTAAGAGAATGAAGATAACCGGGACTGATCAACATGACTAAAAATGTTGGTACAACAACTCTTAGTCCCTGAAGGCCCAAACTCAAAAGATGAATTCGATCCAGCCAAGCCAAATTACCCTCTTCGGCCGCTTGATCTGCTCGATGAATCAACATTGCCATTCGCTTACGAATGAAGACATTTAATAGTTGTCCGACAACAGCAAATGGAATCGTAAAAGCAATCCCATGTTTAATACTAATAGCTGCCGGCCCACAAACCAGCAAGGCGGAAATGACAGCAGGCAGTCCTATATCAGGTGCTACCGCAGCACCAACATTCATCCAGCCAATTGTAATCATTTGCAAAGTTGCGCCAAGCAAAATTCCCGCGCTTATGTTCCCAGTTGCCGCTCCGACTAATGTACAGGCAACCAATGGTTGGAAAAGTTGCCATTCATCCAAAATACCATCCATTCCCACAAAAAAAGCTACTAATAAGACAAGTACCCCAGAAATGATTCCCATTATTTTACCTTCTAATCGACCTTAAAATTCTTTTTTTTGATTAAATTCACTAAATTAATTTTTTTATCAGCGGGGATCTTTTGAGCCGTTACTTCCAAGTGAAAGTCATTTGTCAGTGTCTGAATCTGTTTTGCAATATCATCATTCATGGCAACTGCATCGGTAATCATTGTCATCCCGTCTTCGTATGCAATACTACCAACGTTGATACCAATTTTGCTGAAATTTACTCCACCTTCAGCTAATCGCAGCATGTCTTTGACATTTTCCGTTAGAAGTAATGTATTAAATGAATCAAACCGAGCATCAAAATAGGCTCGAATCATTTTATTCACGGAAACGACATTTGCCCGAACACCAGGCGGTGCCACCTGCGTAATCAATGTTTTCCTGAGATTGTCTTTTGCAACAGTATCCGAAACAACCATAATCCGATTAGGCTTTACATATCTCGTCCAGAAAGTTGCAACCTGGCCATGCAGAAGTCGGCTGTCAACTCTGGCTAAACGAATATCCATTGTCATAGCAAGTCATCCTCCCCATCACTTTGATCCGGTAATTCAAACTGTTTAATAGAACTTGCAGCAACGTTGGTTAAATGATCAACTACCTTTGATAAACTCTGATCTTTGATCATATAAGCTTCCAACAATAAAGGTAAATTCACACCGGCAATTAAAGCATTGTGTGCCGGATCTTCAGCCACGAACTTGGAGGCCGCATTAAAGGGTGAACCACCCCATAAATCGGTTAGAATCAATACATCATTTCTTGGCAACTTTTTAAAAACATCTTTAAATTTACTTTCCAGCGCATCAATGCCATCACTTGGTGCCAATGTCACCGCGGCTACATTCTGCTGCTTGCCGGCAATCATTTCTGAAGTATGAATTAGTGCTTCTGCAAATTCGCCATGACTGGCAACGATAATTGAAATCACTTATTTCACTGTCCCTTCCAAATCAACTTAAAAACAGTTGAACACTACTGAACCTTCATCAATTGTTAAATCAAATATAACACGGCTACCATTAAAGCTCATTCAGCCAAACTTCCAATCGTTAACAAATCCGCTGGTGTTTCAAAATAATAATCACTGTTAGCAAAATCAACGGTTTTTTTGGTTCGCCAGCCTGCAAGTCCAAAAGCAACGTGAGCTGCATGTGCTGCCTGCAGATCATAGATCGTATCACCAATATAAATAGTTGCTTTAGGATCCGCATTTAACTTTTCAATGCCCTTAAGGATCAAATCGGGAGCTGGTTTACCGTGTTTGATTTCATTTGAAAAGACAAATGCGCCAAAATAGTCATCCAATCCAAATCTTGTCACATCGCGATGAAACTCATCTTCTATTTTTGAAGTTGCAATTGCAAGACGATTGTTTTTATCAGCATGAAGTTTCGCCAAGCTATCGATAATGCCATCATATACCTTAGCATCATCTTTATAATTTTTAATTTGATCAAACCATTGTTTTCGCACAGCTTCAACGTCTTTAACACCTAAGATTTTAAGTGCATCCGAAGCCGTAATGCCAAATACCTTTTTGACATCATCATAACTAACGTTATAGCCATTGGCCCGTAACGTTTTGTGAAGCGGCAACAGGTACATTTTTTCTGTATCAATTAATGTGCCATCAACATCAAAAATATAATCATTCATCTCTGTTCAAATCTCCCTTAAACCTCATTATCTTTTGCTTCTTCTACTTCCAACATAACTCGATCCTGCCAAATCGGCAATCATATTCATTAACTAATCCCATTTTTCTTCACAATACTTTTTCACTTACTTTCTGAAAGATCGGATTAACATGAGCCATCTTGAAATTTTCTCACAAAGTTTTGCATGAAAAAAGTCCGAACCACTACTAAAAGTAATGACTCGAACTTAGATATGCGGCCAAGAAGATTCGAACTTCCACCGGGATAATTCCCGACAAGATCCTTAATCTTGCGCGTCTGCCAATTCCGCCATGGCCGCATCAACGAATAAAATTATAACAAAAATTTCGTAGGATGACAATCTATTTTTGAAAAATATTCACGATTAACCTTATTTTATTCGTTTTTCAAGTCACACAAGCCCTATTCGCCGCGAACAGTTGCACCTTGTTCATCGACTTCCAATAATCTCAAACTGCCATTTAAATTTTTTTCCTGTAATTCAATTCTCAATTGCGTTAACGCTGATTTTTCGCCAAGTGTTGCAACTGTCGGCCCTGCTCCGGATAAATAGGTGCTGTAAATGCCCAACTCATGAGCTGTCTCTTTAATCACAGCCATTTCGGGAACTAAGTCTTTACGATAAGGTTCGTGGAACTGGTCATCTTCAATTAAAGAGACCGCCTTATCAAATTTCCCCTGTCCTACCAGTGCAATAAATACATTTTCCTTACTGCTTGCCCTAACCGCAGTTTGATAAGCAATTGTTTGAGGAAGTTTCTTGCGACTTTGAGCTTCACTTAAACCATCCGGTCGGATATAAACTAATGCATAAAGGTCGGGTAATTCCAGCTTTGTTGCAATCGCGTGCTTTCCATCAAATGTTGAGACAGCCAGCCCACCCAACATTGCGGCAGCAACGTTTTCAGGATGAGTTTCAAATTTTGCCCCCATCGTTATCTGATCATCCAGTGGTAACTCTAGACTTCCCAGCGCGTTTGCAATCTTTATTCCGGCAACCACCGCTGTCGTACTTGATCCCAATCCATGAGCAATCGGAACATCAGAAATAACAGTCAACTGATGAGGATGAATATCAGGGTCAACTTTCAAAACAGTCTGCACAATCAAATTACGCTCATCAGTGGGAATATCGCTCCCCAATGCATGATTGACTTTCCAGTGATCGGTTTCCTCCTCCACGATAACGGTATAGTACATATGAAGTGCAATTCCAACAGAATCCATTCCTGAACCGACATTAGCAGAAGTGGCCGGAACTCGAATAATAATTTTTGCCATCGAACACATCTCCCTAATCACAATGATTTATCCAAACAGAATCTTATCTATTACCTATTAATGACTAAGCACTTGCTGAAATCAAGCGTAATTGACTTCGACATCTTCCGCAAACATACCGCTTCAAATCAATCTTTCTCTTTCTATGATACTCTAAGCCACAATGAGGGCATCGATAAAAATACCTAAACGGGGTTCTTCTTTCATTTTCCGACAGCCTGGGTGCATATCTGGATCCCCCGACCGCTTTTAACAATTGTTTGAACTCTTTTGTATTATGTTTTCCTGAATAGCCTGCTAAGTGTAGGTGGTAGTGGCATAACTCATGCTTAATGATCCCGATTAAAACATCATGGGTACCGTGATCATCCATTTTAGGATTAATATCAATATCATGCGAGTCCAAGTGATACCGACCGCCCGTTGTTTTCAAGCGATGATTAAAATAAGCGTGGTGATTAAAAGGTTTAGCAAAAAATTGAAGCGATACTTTTTCCACTAAACGCTGTAATTGTTGATCTGTCACGAGAAAATCCTTTCTAAACCTCTGAACCTAATCAGCAGGTTCAATCATTGACAATTGAATTCGATGCCGATCGACATCTACTGAATCTATCCAAACCGTTACAATATCACCTACCGAAACCAGCTTACTGGGATCTCTAACAAACGTTTTGCTCATTTTGGAAATATGCACCAAGCCATCCTGCTTAACGCCAATGTCCACAAAAGCACCAAAGTCGACAACGTTTCGAACCGTTCCCTGAAGCTTCATTCCGGGCTTGAGGTCTTCCATGGTCAAAACATCTTTTTTTAACAAGGGTGTCGGCATATCATCCCGTAAATCCCTGCCTGGTGTCTCAATTCCTTTAACGATGTCCCTTAAAGTTTCTTCTCCAATATCAATTGTTTGCGCAACCACAGGTAAATCCAAATGGACTAATTTTTCAGCCACAATCGGTTTCCCTAAATCATTAATTGTAAGGTCGTATTGTGAAAGTAATTTAGTTGCGGCTGAATAACTCTCAGGATGAATATCCGTATTATCAAGCGGATTACTGCCATTAATAATCCTTAAAAATCCAACTGATTGTTCAAATGCTTTAGGACCTAATCTTGGAACCTTTTTTAAATCCGTTCGATTGCTAAACTTTCCTGATTCGTTCCGAAATTTCACGATATTATTAGCCGTTGACTTAGTTAATCCTGAAATATGAACCAAAAGATCCGGACTTGCGGTATTCAAATTAACACCAACTTGATTAACCGCGGTTTCAACAACCTGATCCAGTTTTTCACCAAGTTGTTTTTGAGGGACATCGTGTTGATATTGACCAACTCCAATTGCTTGGGGATCAATTTTAACCAGTTCTGCCAATGGATCCTGAATTCTTCTAGCAATGCTGACGGCAGACCGCTGTTCAACACTGAAATCTGGAAACTCCTCACGAGCAACCCTGCTGGCAGAATATACGGATGCACCTGCTTCATTAACAATGACGTAATAAACCGGCGCATCTATTTTCTTAATTGCATTCGCTACAAATTGTTCCGACTCCCGGCTGGCAGTCCCGTTTCCGATTGCAATCATTTCAACGTGGTTTTTATTAATGAAATCAATAAATAACCCTTCAGCAGCCTTTCGTTTTGCCTCACTGGCTGGCTTATGCGGGTAAATCACTGTCTTATCCAGATATTTGCCATTTGAATCAACGACAGCCAATTTGCATCCAGTACGATACGCAGGATCAAATCCCATTACGATTCGTCCTTTTAAGGGTGCCTGCATCAGCAGGTTATATAAATTTTTACCAAAAATATCAATGGCATGCTCAGCCGCTTTTTCGCTCAATTCCTTTCGAATCTCACGTTCAATTGCGGGTCCAATGAATCGCTGATACCCGTCTAAGGTTGCATCTTTAACAATGTCGGCTGCCAATCCCGAATGCTTTCCAATCATGTTTGATGTCAGATACCAATTAATCGGTGTTTCGTTAACTGTGATTTTGACATTTAAAATGCCTTCTTTTTCACCGCGGTTAATTGCTAACGTTCGATAGGACGGTATTTCTCTGACAGACTGGGTAAAATCATAATACTGTTGGTAAGTGCCGGTCTCATCCTTTTCTTTAGCGCCACGCTTAACTTTCGTTGTCATGACCCCATAACGATTTGTGTTTTGCCGAATCCACTTTCGAAAATTAGCGCTGTCCCCAACTTCTTCGGCAATGATTTCATGGATTCCAGAAATAACCGTTTCTCGATCGGAAAGGTCTTTATCAGGATCAATTGCCTGACTAATTTTGTTATCAAGTTCATTGTCAAAACTAGTTGCCGCCTTTGCCAAGGGTAAAAGTCCCTTTTCTTTGGCAATGGTCGCTTTTGTACGCCGTTTCTGCTTGTACGGCAAATAAAGATCTTCAACCTGTTGAAGAACGGTTGCCGTCTCAATTTGTTTTTTGAGTTTAGGCGTTAATGCCCTTTGCTCTTCAATAATCTTAATAACCTCATCCTTACGTTTATCCAACGTTTGGATTCTATGAGCCGAGGCTTGAATATCTCGAATTTCAACTTCATCCAAGTTTGATGTCCGTTCTTTTCGATACCGGGCAATAAAAGGAACCGTATCCCCTTCTTCAAGCATTTTCAGCGTTTCAGCTATTTGTTTTACGCGAATCTTCGGTAAATCATGCTGTATTTTCTCAGCAAGCGTCATGTCCATGAAATAACCCACCTCATTATTAATCTAGCTTTCATTATATCATGCCAAATGGTCAAAATAAGTTGAACCAAAAAGAGAACCTTCTTCAAACCCCATATTTGGGAGAAGAAAAAGGTTCTCAAATTTATGTCACACTATAAAGAAATGCTCATTACGGCCTAAAATCGACTATTAACCGCTTTGATTCGCACACTTTTTAGGACTGCTCCTCAAAGCAGCATCACTCCTCATAAGGGATCAAATTGAAAAATCAAAGGTCGTGATTTCCCAATTTGACGCCTTATGCTCCGGATGCTAACCGCTTTGATTCGCACACTTTTTTTAGGACTGCTCCTCTAATCATAAACCTGCATGTAAACCAACACCCATCAAATCCCCAAAACAGGAATTTGATGGGTGTTGGCTTACACTCCGGTTTATTCCAGATTAGATTCGCACACTTTTTATAACATTCCCATAATTCTTGTCGTAACGTCAGAGACTTTTGCAATGTGATTTTCCTGGTCTTTTTCTGATCGATTGAATTTTTCGGCATCAATCGATGCATCTTCAGGATTTAAGCTGTCTGTCATATCCTGACATGCATCCGCATAATCCGCATAGGCTCTGACCAGTATTTTATGTTTACCCAGTATTTTAACCGGTACCGGTGCCTGTTCAAGTTTATTTACATTGTCTTGATACTTATCAGTCCCGGACTGAAAATGAGTTTTAATTTGTGTTAATCTATCTGAACCAAGGTCAGAAACGGTCTTATCATCAATTGATTTTCTCAGCACTTCGTAGTCTGCATTTAAATCTTCACCGTTTGATTGTGTTGAATCGATAATATCGGAAACAATTTTGGCATATCTTCTTAAGTCTTGTGGTTTCAAAAAGAATGACCCCCATCTAAAAATTATTGTTGATTGAAGAAATGACGCTGTACATATTTTACTACTTCTGAGATAACAACGATCATAAATCCGCCAATAATCACAACAATCCATTGTGAAAGACCTAATTCAGTGACATGGAACATATCATTGAATCCCGGTACGACAATTGTAAGCACTAGTAGTAATGTAGAACCCAAAAGTGCCCAATTAAAGAATTTATTTTTGAAAAGCCCCACCTTGAAAATGGATTGATGGATCGTTTTCGAATTAAATGCGTGGAATAATTGAATCAATCCAAGGGTTGCATAGGCCATTGTCAATGCATCCGCATGAATTAATGCTTCTGACGAATGAACCGGATTCAAGATGGCAAACGCGTATACACTTAAAGTGATAAAGCCTTCAAAGAATCCTTGATAAAGAATATTACTCATAATCCCGCCCGACAGGAAATTTGACGAGCGTCCACGTGGTTTACGTTTCATAATTCCCGGCTCTGCCGGTTCAACACCTAATGCAATAGCTGGAAAAGTATCTGTCACCAGATTAATCCAAAGAATTTGAACCGGTGCCAAAATCTCCCAACCCATCATGGTCATGACAAACAATGTCAAAACCTCTCCCAGGTTGGCAGACAACAGATATTGAAGTGACTTTTGAATATTGGCAAATACTTTTCGCCCTGCTTTAACTGCCGTTACAATTGTTGCAAAATTGTCATCGGCCAGAACCATATCGCTGGCTTCTTTCGAAACTTCAGTACCTGTAATTCCCATTCCGACACCAATGTCAGCCGCTTTTAGCGCCGGTGCATCATTAACACCGTCACCGGTCATCGCAACAACTTTACCCTTCTTTTGCCAGGCATTCACAATTCTAACCTTGTGTTCCGGCGCAACTCTGGCATAAACGGCAATGTTTTCAACCTGGTTCTCAAACTGACTGTCTGATAATTCATCCAGTTGCGCCCCATTAATGACCTTATCAGTTGAATGATCGGATCTCTCTAGAATTCCGAGTCGCTTGGCAATCGCCTGAGCCGTATCCTGATGGTCTCCGGTAATCATGACAGATTTAATTCCCGCAGTCTTTGCTTCTGCAACTGCTTGCGCTACTTCGGGCCTCTCGGGATCAATCATGCCGATCAACCCTGTAAAGATCATGTCATGTTCCTGGGCATCACTCGTTAATTCTGTTGGTACCTTATCAACCATTCGATATGCAAAAGCCAGTACCCTTAATGCTTGCGTAGCTAACTCATGATTTGTTTCGCTGATCTTTTGCTTATCTTCATCTGTGATTTGCCGAACTTGACCATGATCAAGAATTTGGGTAACGCGAGCCAGTAGTTGGTCCGGTGCACCTTTCATCGTCATCATAATTTGGCCGTCATCAACTTTGTTATAGGTTGACATCAATTTTCGTTCAGAATCAAACGGAATTTCAGCCAAACGCTGATGCTTTTTAATGAATTCCTGAACCGGCAAATCATGATTTAAATAAAACGAAATCAAAGCTGTTTCGGTTGGATCACCACCTAATCCGTCTTCCAAAAATTTAGTATCGTTATTTAAAATCATAATCTGTGGTAATTTGTCTGATAATAACTGCTTCGTTTCGCCATAGTCCTTTAGTTGACCATCCAAATAAACTTTTTCAACGGTCATCTTATTCTGGGTCAACGTTCCGGTTTTATCCGATGCAATAATATCCGTACTTCCCAATGTTTCCACAGCTTGTAATTTTCGAATCAGCGCACGGTGGCGAGCCATTTGTTGCGTACCAATTGCCAAAGTAACAGTCACAATAGCGGGCAGGCCTTCCGGAATAGCCGCAACCGCTAAAGAAATGGCTGTTAACAGCATATTAATCAGGCTTTCCTCGCCTCGCCACATACCAACACCAAAGACAATAACTGCAATAACTAAAATCAGGATTGTCAATACCTTACCAAGCTTATTGAGATTTTCTTGAAGAGGCGTTGTTGCTTCTTCCGTTGTGTTTAACATATGGGCAATCTTACCAACTTCAGTGTTCATCCCGGTGCCGGTAACCACCCCGACTCCGCGTCCGGAGGTTACATTGCTGTTCATAAAGCCAAGATTCTTACGATCACCAAGTGGCAGATCTGTGTCATTAATCGTCTCAACCTGCTTATTAACCGGCACCGATTCCCCTGTTAAAGCTGCTTCTTCAATTTTTAAAGTATTTGTTTCGATCAATCGAATATCAGCAGGCACAACATCTCCTGCTTCAAGAAGAACAATATCTCCAGGAACAATCTCTTCACTTTTAACCGTTGTCTCACGGCCATTTCTCAGCACTGTAGCCATTGGAGCCGACATCTGTTTTAACGAATCAATTGCATTTTCTGCCTTTGACTCTTGAAAGACGCCGAAGACCGCATTTAAAATGACCACAGCAATAATAATTGCAGCATCAATATGTTCTCCGGCAATCCCCGCAATAATTGCTGCAATAATCAAAATGATAATCATTAAATCTTTAAATTGTGCGATAAATTTTTCAAATAACGTTGTCCGACGCTTTGCCTGAAGTCGATTATAACCAAATTGTGCCCGCCGCTGTTCAACAGACTGGTCCGATAACCCTTCAGGATTCGCTTTCATTTGCTGCATGACGTCATTAACGGATTGTTGATAAAATAATTTTCCCTGCTGCTTCATTAATTTCCTCCTTTTTAAAGAAAAAGAGACCCATAAACTCTTGTGAAAAGAATTCATAAGTCTCACCATTTAAGAAATATCCCGGAAATACAAGATTTCACGTTGACGAGATATTCGCAATTACTATTGCTGGTTACTCCCTTTATTTGAGAA